>OLGY01000108.1_pt1 | contig 70936 bp, 62 predicted proteins | sample 1605951 | NCBI WGS metagenome assembly OLGY01 (sample SAMN03283280) | human gut metagenome | biome: human-associated habitat; material: feces | host: Homo sapiens | place: Peru | collected 2012
TCCATGCCGTCTGTGGCTGTACGATAAACAGAGTCCTAAGAACAACCAAGCTTCTCCCAAAGTTGTGATATGCATAATTATAACATGATATACACATTGAAGTTGTAAAATCATGTTTTTGACACCGGAATCTATTATAGTAATAAAAAATATTTATTTTTAGGAGGACATAATCATGAACGAGGTAATGAAGAACATACTTACAAGAAGAAGCACCCGCAAGTTTGCGGATGAGCAGGTTCCGAAGGAAATTCTCAAGGATATTGTCGACGCGGCTTTACATGCACCGTCGGGAATGGGAAAGCAGTCATGGAGCTTCACGGTAATAACCAACAAGGACGTTATTTCACGCCTTGCCGAGACTATGAGAGTGGCACTCGGAAGAGAGCACTATGATATGTACAAGCCGACGGCGCTCATCATTCCGTCCAATCTACGCGAGAATCCTCTCGGAAGGGATGACAATTCCTGTGCACTTGAGAATATTTTCCTCGCGGCACATTCCTACGGCGTGGATTCCGTGTGGATTAACCAGCTCGGAGCTGTCTGTGATGATGAGAAGGTCAGGGCGATGCTTGATGAGTTCGGCATTCCTTCAGACCATGTAGTGTACGGAATAGCTGCACTCGGCTATGCGGCACCTGATGCGCCTTACAAGGAGAGAACATACGCAGGCGAGGTAAGGTATATCGACTAGTTTTTATGCGTAAGTAAACGGTACTATAAACAAGAGGCTGCGCTATTGCAGCCTCTTGTAGTCTCTCCAGAATGCTATTGTCTCCTCTAAATCAGCATCATCTTTAAATAAATTCATTTTCCTAGCAACTTCTATTGCAAAATTCACATACCCGTTGGCACGCGAAGTTATTACATTGCCGGACACAGCAACATCAAGGTCTGCCGTCCGTCTTGATTCATTGATTTTATATCAGCGCTTTGGGCTTGTCAATAAAGCCGTTTTACAGAAAAAGAGATATTCGTTGAATGAATTTTAAAAATCTGATTTGGGTATAGAAACCATAAGTTAGTCATGCAATGGTATACTGAATAGGTATCCTCCTGCAGAAGGAGGTCCTATGCCGAAAGAAGAAAGGAAAAAAGGGACACATTTAACTTGGGATGACAGGCATGAAATTCAGAAGGGACTGAAAGAACATCGTACCTTTAAAGAGATTGCATACATTATAGGTTGTTCACCGGATACCGTTTCCAAGGAAATACGCAGGCATCGTTACCATAAGGTGCGAAGCAGGGATGGTATACTTCATGCGAGTCCTAACAGGTGTAAATACCGAAATAACTGCAGACGCTGGGATGTGTGTAAAAAGAAGAAGGGCCATAAGTGTAGAATTCCATGCCGAGAGTGCAGCAGTTGCAATAAACTATGTCCTGACTTCGTGGACGCACCCTGCCCAATAACACATAAGGCACCGTATGTGTGCAATAACTGTCCCAAGTCCATCAGCTGTCTGTTTGATAAGTACCTGTATAACGCTGATTATGCCCATAAGGAGTACTGTGAAACGCTTAGAAAATCCAGACAGGGAATAGACATGACCAGAGATGAACTGGCAGCCTTGGACAGTCTTGTGAGCCCGCTGATCAGGAAAGGACAGCCCCTGGCACATATCCTGGCGCATCATGCCGAAGAGATACCCTGTGGAGAACGGACGCTTTACAAGTATATCAGTGCCGGTTATCTGACCGCAAGAAATCTGGATATGCGGAGAACGGTAAGATATCGAAAAAGAGTGAGAAGCGTTCCAACTCCCAAAATCAGCTATCGAAAAAAAGAAGGACATCATTATTCAGACTATCTTGATTTTATTGCGAAAAACGAAGGCATACGAGTGGTACAGATGGACACAGTGGAAGGAAATAAAGGCGGGAAATTACTTCATACGCTGTTATGGCCGGAAAACAATCTGATGCTGGCATTTCTAATTGAAACCAAAGAAATGAAGAATACCGTAGCTACTTTTGACTGGTTGGAAGAGACGTTGGGAAGTGAAATGTTTCGGGAACTGTTTCCTGTAATACTGACAGATAATGGATGTGAGTTTGCAGATCCGGAGTTGTTTGAAAAAGGACATGACGGAAAGAAGCGTACCAGACTGTTTTATTGTGAATCGAGACATTCTGAGCAAAAGGGAGAACTGGAAAAGAATCATGAGTACATAAGATATGTACTGCCAAAGGGAAGTTCGTTTGATGGATTGAACCAGGAGCAGGTGTTACGTATGGTAAATCACATCAATAATACAACAAGGCCTAAACTTCATGGTTCGACACCCATGAAGAAGGCCCTGAAGTCATTTGACAAAAATGCAATGGAAAAGCTTGGACTGGAGATCATCCCACCCGATGAAATCTGTCTGAAGCCTGAACTATTGAAATAAATAAAACAGGCAGGAGGATACAGAAAAGAATAAATGAGGAATAGCAACCATAAGTTACTCATGCAAAAGACTTTTGGAGGCTTCCTTTTGTGTACCCTAAAATCCATTCATTTTTAATTATTATAGGTCAGAAAGGGATGAAAAACAACCCGAAAATAGGGAAAAACAGGGCAAAGTAGAAGTTAGTCGTGCAATTCGTTTCCTGCCGCTTGGAAGTAGAAGTTAGTTTTGCATTCAACTAAAAAGAGATATTTTGGAAATATTCCGTGGGTTTTTGTTTTCTCATGTGTATAATTATATAAAGGACAGAAATTAAAGTGTGCAGAATAAATACATAGAATAAAAAAGAGGGGAGGTTTGACGGTGCAGGAACGCGAGATAATTGAACTGATTGGCAACAGGGATGAGAAGGGCGTCGATGAGCTTATGAAGCATTACGGACCTTTGATTAAATACATTATTGCACCGATTCTTGAGAGCCCGCAGGACAGGGAGGAATGTCTTGGCGAGACAGTGATGAAGATTTGGGACAAAATCGGGCAGTTTAATGAGCAGAGGGGAAGCTTTAAGGCGTGGGTTACATCGATTGCGCGAAACACGGCATTAAATCACATGAGAAAAAATGAGGCGCACGGCGGCGAGGAGCTCTTAGAGAGCGTGCCCGCTGGTGAGGCGACGCCTGAGGAGCAGGTTTTACGGAACGAGAGACGCGAGGAACTGAAACGGGCATTGTACAGACTGTCAGCCAAGGACAGGGCTTTGTTTTACAGGAAATATTACTACTGTCAGTCAATAGAGCAGATTGCAGCCGAGGCCGGAATGACAAAGCGGGCTGTTGAGGGCAGATTGTACCGCATAAAGAAGCAGCTTCGGCAGATTTTAGGGGGTGAGTACAATGGGTAAAGCGCAGTGGAATAACCTTGATGACAATGAACTTGAGCGCACATTGACGGAGAGCATTGACGAGCTTCCGATGGAGGATGTCGTAGAGAATGTCGTACCGTTGAAAAGTGCGATGCTGTATGTGCTCGCAGGGCTTGTGTTAAGCTCGGTTGTCTTTAGCTTTTTTAAGCTCAATTACATACTTCCTACGGTCGGGGCGGTGCTGTCGTTTCTCGGTTACCGTAAGCTGAAGTCGGAGAATAAGTACTTTTCTGCCTGCTATGCTATTGAGCTTGTGAGCCTCATATATATTTTATCGGTGCTGATTCTGAACACGATGACGCTTGGCACGGATGTTCATGTGAAAAATGTGCTTAAAGTTATAAGTCATGTAATGGCAGCGGTGAGCGTCGCGGGAGTGCTGTGTCTGTGGCTCGCCTTGAGACAGGTTCAGAAAAAAGCGGGATTGGAGCCGGGAGCGTATGCGGTCTTAGCACTTGCAGGCTGGTATGCGCTTGCGGGGCTGATTGCAATATTCGGCTACGGCAGTGTCCATCTCATCACGATGGTTATTGCAATCGCCGTCTTTGCGGTGCTGATCAGGGCGATATACAAGCTTCCGAGGGAGCTCGACGAGGCGGGTTATCTTGTGAGAACGTCGCAGATAAGGATTCCGGATAAAGCGATTGTGATAGCGGTGTTGGCGGTGCTTGTGACAGGCGGTGCCTGCGGATATATGTTCGGAAACGGCTACAGGATGGCTTGGAGCATACGGGATGATGTTCAGCAGGGGACTGATATAGAGGATGTCAGGGAACAGCTTATAGCGCAGGGCTTTCCCGACTATGTGTTAAATGACCTGACAGCGGAGGAGATTACCTCATGTGGCGGTGCGGTAAATGTACTGACGCAGAATAAGAACTGCGACAACGGACTTCAGTTTACGGATGTCGCGGTTCAGGTGCAGGATGCCGATGTGGATGAGCTGTGGATAATTTTTCATTATTTTAAGTGGTCGGAGGATAAGAAGCCTTACGGAGCGGAGGCTGTGCAGATATGGACTACTGAGCATGAGATACAGGAGGGCTGGCTTACGGCAGGAGAGGTAAAAGGCAGGCTTATGTATGACAGGGGCGGAGTGACCTACACGGCACCGTATCATTCGATGGAGAGTGTCACCTACAATCGAATGGCCTGGATTGACAGAGTGCAGACCGTGACGGACGTTTTCGGCACATTTTCATTTCCTAAAAAGGGTGAGAACTGCAGAGGATATGTGAGCTATTCGACGGTACACACGATTAAGGATTATACATTCTATGATTTCATCAATTACACATATCAGGAGAGCTGGTGGCAATATCCTGTAATATCGGCGTATGACCATAGGACGAGCGGCATGTTTAACCAAAAGCCGTTTATGACCGTTCAGAATCCGTTTTCCTTCTACTTTGAGGAGGATGGAATCAGGCAGTATTAAGCATAGATAAAAATATAAGCAGGAATAAAAATCTCCTTTTTTGAAATAATATTTTGGATTTATGGCAGTGAGCCGTGAAAATGATGGATTTCAGAGAAGGAGATTTTTTATGGAAAAAGAGAGAAAAATGTTCTGTTATCAGTGTCAGGAGACAGCGGGCAACGAGGGCTGTATGCAGGTCGGAATGTGCGGAAAGACGCCCGACGTTGCGGCAATGCAGGATTTGCTGGTGTATGTGACCAAGGGGCTTTCTGAGGTCACGACGAAGCTTCGTGAGCTCGGGGAGAAGATTTCACCCGACGACAACCACCGCGTCACGTTCAATCTCTTTATCACGATAACAAACGCAAGCTTTGACAGGGAATCGATTGCCGCGAGGATTAAAGACACCTTAGAGTGCAAAAAAAGACTTCTCACAAAGCTTGATAAGCTTTGCGGGGAGAAGGGCAGAAAATACAGCCTCTCGGATGCGGCGGTATGGGACGGTGACGAGAGCGAATATGATGAGAAGGCGAAAAAGGAGGGCGTACTCTCGACGAAGGATGAGGATGTGCGTTCATTACGACAGCTCATAACCTACGGTGTCAAGGGCATGAGTGCGTATTCCAAGCATGCCAACGCGCTTATGAAGGAGGCTCCGGAGATTGATGCTTTTATTCAGAGAGCACTCGCAGCCACGCTCGACGATTCGGTGACGGTTGACGAGCTTATTGCACTCGCGCTTGAGACGGGAGAGTACGGCGTAAAGGTCATGAGATTTCTCGATGCAGCCAACACCGGGGCTTACGGAAATCCCGAGATGACGAGAGTAAATATCGGAGTGAGAAATAATCCCGGAATACTTGTATCAGGACATGATTTGAGGGACTTGGAGATGCTCCTTGAGCAGACAAAGGGGACGGGAGTCGATGTCTACACCCACAGTGAGATGCTTCCGGCCAACTCATATCCCGGTCTTAAAAAGTACTCTCATCTCGTCGGAAATTACGGAAATGCGTGGTGGGAACAGAAGAAGGAGTTCGAGCACTTCAACGGTCCTATTCTTATGACGACCAACTGTGTCGTGCCGCCGTCGGCGTCATATAAGGACAGACTGTACACGACGGGAGCGACGGCATATCCGGGCTGTAAGCATATATCGGGGGCATACGGTGAAAAAAAGGATTTCTCGGAGATTATAGAGCATGCCAAGAAATGTCCTCCGCCAGAGGAGCTTGAGAGCGGTGAAATCTGGGGAGGCTTTGCGCACGCACAGGTTGAGGCACTTGCAGACAAAATTGTGGAAGCCGTCAAGTCGGGTGCTGTTAAGAAGTTTGTTGTTATGGCAGGGTGTGACGGCAGGCACAGAAGCCGTGAGTACTATACAGAGTTTGCCAAGGCACTTCCTGAGGATACGGTAATTCTTACCGCGGGCTGTGCAAAGTACAGATACAACAAGCTCGACCTCGGGGACATCGGCGGCATTCCGCGCGTTCTCGACGCGGGACAGTGCAATGACTCATTTTCGATAGTCGTGACAGCACTTAAGCTCAAGGAACTCTTCGGCGTTGACGACATCAACGACCTTCCGGTTATCTATAATATTGCATGGTATGAGCAGAAGGCGGTGCTTGTCCTGCTCTCGCTTCTTGCAATCGGGATACAGAATATCCATCTTGGACCTACGCTCCCGGCATTTTTAAGCCCGAATGTCACCAAGGTGCTTGTGGAGAAGTTCCACATTGCGGGAGTTGACAGCGTCGATGCCGACATGGAGCTGTTCTTCGGATAGATTGATTTTGTGCGGGGCAGGATATATAATTCCTTAATGAAGGACATACAGTCAATTTTTGTTCGGAAATGAGGATTAATATGAGAACACGAGAGGAAGTATTAAGCTATGGACTTTCTTTTCCCAACACATATAAGGAAGCCCCTTTTCATGACCCGAATTGGGAGCTTGTGAGAGTGAGGGAAAATAAGAAAGCTTTTCTGTGGGTGTATGAGCGAAACGGATATATTAACATGAATCTGAAGGCTGAAGCGGGCTGGCGCGACTTATGGAGAGGAACGTATACGGCTGTGCAGCCTGCATATCACCAGAATAAGGAGCATTGGAACACGGTTGTGCTTGACGGCTCGGTACCCGATGAGGTTTTGGAGGATATGATAGCCGAGAGTTACCGCCTTGTGACCGACAGCCCGACCGGGAGAATTTATGATGCCGTGAAACGCATACCGAAAGGCATGGTAGCAACATACGGACAGGTTGCGTATATGGCGGGTGACAGGAAGATGGCTCGGGCTGTCGGAAATGCTCTTCATAAGAACCCGAGTCCTGATGAGATACCATGCTTTAGGGTTGTCAATTCCAAGGGGGAGCTTTCAGGTGAGTTTGCGTTCGGCGGAGCCGGAGAGCAGGAAAAAAGATTGCGCGCTGACGGTATAGAGGTGGTTGACGGGAAAGTAGACTTAAGAAAATATGGTTACACCGGAGAATAATTGATAATAAAATCAGAAACGAATATTGACATTTAAAATGCTTGGTCATACAATAGTTGCAAATGCAACTGTTGGAGGTACAAGTAATGTTGAAAAGAATATTTTCTTATATGAAACAATATAAGAAATACGCATATCTTGCATTGGTATGTATAGGCATCGAGGTAGTGCTTGAGCTTATGGTGCCTATGCTCATGGCGGATTTGATTGACAATGGCGTAGCCAACGCTGATATTCCATATATTTATACAAAGGGAATTCAGATGGGAGGCTGCGCCATTCTTGCGCTTATTTTGGGAATAGGAAGCTCAAAGTTCTCGGCTCTTGCGGGGCAGGGACTCGGGGCAAATATAAGAATGGCGGAATATGAGAAGCTGCAATCGTACTCCTTTTCCAATATCGACCATTTCAGAGTGTCATCGCTTGTCACGAGACTCACAAGCGACGTGACCAATATTCAGAACTCCGTATCAACGGGAATGCGCCCGTTCGGACGAAGCCCGGTGATGCTCATTGTTGCGACGTCCGTGGCTTTTTCCATCAACTCGACGCTTGCACTTGTCTTTCTGGTGGCATTGCCGGTACTTGCGGTGATGCTCATTGCGATAATCGTCCATATAGGACCGCTGTACTCGAAGATGCAGAATGCAATCGACCTTGTAAACCGCACGGTCGGGGAGAATCTCACGGCAATCCGCGTTGTAAAGGCGTATGTGCGCGGTGATTATGAGATAGAAAAGTTCGAGGAGGTCAATGAGAACCTCAAAAATCAGTCGGAAAGTGCCTTTAAGAGTTCGGTGCTCAACATGCCTGCGATGCAGCTTGTGATGTACTCGACGATTCTGGGAATACTTCTGCTCGGCGGGCATCTTGTTAAGGCAGGTGAGCTCGGAATAGGGCAGCTCACCAGCTTTTTGAGCTATGTCCTTCTCATTCTCAACTCGCTCATGATGATGTCGAATGTATTTATGATGATGACGCGTTCGCTCGTGTCGGGAGCGCGAATCATGGAGGTGCTCGATGAGAAGATTGATATCACCGACGAGCTTGCAAGGGATATAAGCGTGGAGCACGGGGAAATCGAGTTTGACCATGTATGGTTCAAATACAAGGAGGAGGCGGAGGAATATGTTCTCTCTGATATATCCTTTCATATCAAGCCCGGACAGACTGTCGGAATTATCGGGCAGACGGGTTCGGCAAAGACTACACTCGTTCAGCTTATTCCGAGACTCTACGATGTGAGCAGAGGTGTCGTGAAGGTCGACGGCGTGGATGTGAAGGAGTATCCGATGAGACATCTGAGGGATGCAATCGCGATGGTGCTTCAGAAAAATACACTTTTTTCGGGCTCACTTTTGTCAAATCTTAAATGGGGCAATGAGGATGCTACGATGGAGGAGATTGAGGAAGCGTGCCATATCGCCTGCGTGGACGAGTTCATTGACAGACTGTCTGACGGTTACGACACTGAGATGGGACAGGGCGGGGTGAATGTCTCAGGAGGACAGAAGCAGAGAATATGTATAGCACGCGCAATCCTCAAAAAGCCTAAGGTGCTCATTCTTGATGACTCGACAAGTGCCGTGGATACGGCGACTGAGGCAAAGATTCGGGAAGGGCTTGCAAGGAAGCTTCCCGACATGACAAAGATTGTGATTGCCCAGAGAATCTCTTCCGTGCGCCATGCCGACCAGATTATCATTCTCGATAAGGGAAAGGTAGACGGCATAGGAACACACGAGAGCCTGCTTGCATCAAATAAGATATATCAGGAAATATATGAATCACAGAAGGAGGGAGCAGATTTATAATGGCAAAATATGTTGGATACAAAAGACCAAAGGACACGAAAAAGACCATGAAGCATCTGCTCATCTACCTCGGCTTTCACAAATGGTCGTTTGTGCTTGTTGCACTTCTCGTTTTCATAAGCGCCGGTGCAAATATAATGGGAACCTACCTTTTAAAGCCCGTAATCAACAGGTTCATCGTACCGGGTGACACGCCGGGACTTATCAGGGCGGTTCTTGGCATGGGAGCGATGTATCTCTGTGGTGTGCTGGCAACCTTTGGATATAACAGACTCATGGTAATCACCTCGCAGAAGGTTATAAGGGAGATAAGGAGTGACCTGTTTGCACATACGCAGAAGCTTCCGCTCAGCTATTTTGACGCACACACGCACGGCGAGCTGATGAGCCGTTTCACGAACGATGTCGACACCGTGCAGGAGGCGATGAACAGCAGCTTTGCGATGATCATCCAGAGCTTCATGCAGCTTTTCGGAACCATAATCATGATGATGGTGCTGAGCATCAGGCTCTCGCTAATTGTAATTGTGTTCCTGTCGGTGATGTTTGTGTTCATAAAAATTAACGGAAAACAGAGTAAAAAGTATTTTAACAGGCAGCAGGCTGAGCTTGGAAAAATCAACGGTTTTGTTCAGGAGATGATGGCAGGGCAGAAGGTTGAGAAGGTGTTCAATCATGAGGCGAAAGACTTTGAGCGTTTCTGTGAGATGAACGAGAGCTTAAGAAAAGAGTCAACACATGCACTGACATTTGCCGGAAGAATGGTACCGACGATAGTTACACTCTCCTATTTTAATTATGCCGTGTCGGCGTGTGTCGGTGGACTTATGACAATTAAGGGACTGCTCGACCTTGGAAGTCTCTCGGCGTATCTCGTGTATGTGCGACAGAGTGCAATGCCTTTAAATCAGTTCACACAGCAGGTCAACTTTCTGCTCTCGGCACTCTCGGGTGCGGAGCGTATCTTTGAGATGATGGATGAGGAGCCTGAGCTTGACGAGGGAAATGTCACACTCTGCAACGCAGTCAGAACTCCTGACGGGGAGCTGCAGGAGTGCAATAAGAGAACGGGGTTGTTCGCGTGGAAGGTGCCGGGAGATGTCACAATGCACAGCGATGATGATGCACAGGATAAGCCGAAATCCGCAAGACTTGTAGAGTTAAAGGGCGATGTGCGTTTTAAGGATGTGGTGTTCGGCTATGTCCCTGAAAAGACGGTTCTTAACGGGATATCACTCTTTGCAAAGCCGGGACAGAAGATAGCCTTTGTCGGCTCGACGGGTGCCGGAAAGACTACGATAGTCAATCTGGTGAACAGATTCTATGAGATACAGTCGGGTGCAATCACCTACGACGGAATAGATATCAAGGACATAAAAAAGGATGACCTGCGCCGTTCGCTTGCGATGGTTATTCAGGAGACGCATCTCTTCACGGGAACGATAGCGGACAATATAAGATACGGAAATCCTCATGTGACCGATGATGAGGTCATTGAGGCGGCAAAGATAGCAAATGCCGATACCTTTATAAGGTGGCTGCCGGAGGGCTACAATACTATGCTCTACTCAGACGGCGGAAATCTATCGCAGGGACAGAGACAGCTTCTCGCTATTGCAAGAGCCGCGGTTGCCAAGCCGCCCGTGCTCATTCTTGATGAGGCGACAAGCTCGGTCGATACGAGAACAGAACGTCTTATTGAAAAGGGAATGGATGCAATAATGGAGGACAGAACCGTGTTCGTAATAGCGCATCGTCTGTCGACAGTCAGAAATTCTGAGGCAATCATGGTGCTTGAGAAGGGTGAGATTATAGAGAGAGGAGACCATGCTGAGCTGCTTGCACAGGAAGGGAGATATTACAGACTTTATATGGGACAGTTTGAGCTGGAATAGGAGGAAGCCATGGAGAGAGATGGATTGGGCAGTGCGTTTCTGCGTGTTGAGCTGCTTAGAAGACAACTGTTAAGACCACATTTTATTGAGCTGGGGCTCACGGTCGGTCAGGGACAGCCCCGGATACTTAAGACGCTGAGGCTGAAAGGAGCTATGAGCCAGAGGGAGCTTGCCGACCTCTGTGTGCTTGATGTCACCACGATGTCGAGGACGCTTGATAAGCTTGAAAAGATGGGACTTATAAAAAGAAGTGATAACCCTGGGTGCAGGCGCTCATGGGTTATCTCGCTCACGCCTGAGGGTGAGGAGAAGGCTGACAAGGTCATAGAGCTTTTTAAGATGGCGGATGAGGTGTTTTCAGACGGCATGACGGCAGAGGAGGTTGAAAGGCTGTATGCTCTGATGGATGTCATTGAAAAAAATATAGAAAAGCATGGAGAGAAAATATAGCTTTGCCGCTATAAAAGCTTTTTTCAAAATATGCCGGTTAAATTTGTGAGTGAAAAGAGTGGACTGCCTTACTTGGCAGCCCACTCTTTTTTCCATATTATATTCGCATTTGAAGGCTCCACAGTGCCCATCCGTGTGCTGTAATCTACAGCCTTCAGAAAATGGAAACCGCATTTTTCCTGAACGCGAGAGGACTGTCTGTTGGTCAGGAAGTATGCGCAGGTGATAAAATCAAGCCCGCAGTCATCAAAGAGATAGCGTATCACCTCACATACAGCCTCAGGCATTAAGCCCTGTCCCCAGTAAGCCTTTGAGAGGACATAGCCGATTTCACGTCCCCTGTACTCCGAAAGCTCAGGAAACTGTTTTTCATTGTAGCGTTCAATTCCAAGAGAGCCGATAACCTTTCCTTCGTATTCGAGGGCGAAGACTTTTTTTTCTGCGATGAACATATCAAGTATTGTCTGCGACTCAGCCTTATCCTTGTGAGGCCTCCATCCTGCCATCTGTCCTACGCCGTCCACGGAGGCATATTCGTAAAAGTCATCGAGATCCGGCTGCCGCCACGGACGAATTATCATGCGATTGGTTTTTAGGGTTACATTTGAGATGTCAATAGGTGTATTCATGGCAGTTCCTCACTTTCTTTTTGGTAAATTTCAGTTAATTTAACATATACAGGGATAAATGTCAATATGGACAGTATCAGCAGGAACAGGGTCACTTTCCTTTGTGATTTTTTCGCGAATCCATTATACATCAGAAAGTCCTGTACTATATAATTTTTATGAAAAAATAGTAAAGTGGTGTATAAGCCAAAATTTGCATTTTAATTTTCACCATCAAGTGGTATATTTATATCAGCCATTGCACTCATGAACATGAAACATTCTCACACAGTGTGGAGAGGAGTGAAAATAGCATTAATGGATATAAAAGACGAAGATTTGACGGTTATTTTGGATAAAATTACAGCTCTAAGACATAAGCTTCATAAGATTCCCGAGGCCTCCATGAAGGAATATCGGACGAAACAGGAAATTATGGATTTCATATCTGATAACACAATGCTTGGATTAAATGATTGCGGCGCATGGTTCTATGCGGTAAAAAAAGCGGACGAACCGACTTGGAAGGAGGCAATCGCTTTCCGCGCGGACATGGATGCGGTGTGTGGTAAGGACGGAGTTCCCGGACACTACTGCGGACATGACGGGCACAGCAGCATACTTGCGGGACTTGCAATGGTGCTCGACAGGGCAAAGACGGACAGGGATGTGTACTTTATCTTCCAGCCTGGTGAGGAGACGGGGGAAGGTGCAAAAATCTGCTCAGAGCTTATCAATGAGAAGTGCATCGGGGAAATTTACGGACTTCACAACATACCCGGACATGCCATAGGTAATGTGCTGGTCAGCGGAGATACATTTGCATGTGCCTCGACGGGACTTGAAATTTCCATGCACGGAACTCCGAGCCATGCGGCATATCCGGAGGCGGGAAAGAACCCAGGACCTGTGCTTGCAAAGCTTTTGCTCGATATTCAGGCACTCACACAGGAGGTCAATGAGAAAGAGGGCTTTGTACTCATGACACTCATTGGAATGGATGTCGGAAGTGCAAGCTATGGGGTGGCAGCTTCCGAGGGTGTACTCAGACTTACGGTAAGAGGTGAGAGGGAGGCTGTGTTTGACAGCTACTTAAGAAGGATAAATGAGCTTGTGGTTAGCGTGGCAGCAGGTGAGAAAATGAGCGTCGATATAGAGGAGATAGAACGCTTTCCGGCGACAGAAAATCATCCTGAGAATGTGCAGAGGCTTATTGAATGTGCGGACAGGCTCGGATTGAAGGTTGAGAAGCTTGCCAAGCCTATGAGATGGTCAGAGGATTTCGGATGGTATCTGATGAAAACCAGAGGTGCGTTTTTCGGTGTCGGCGATGGTGAGAATTATGCACAGCTTCATACAAAGGAATATGAATTTCCTGATGAGATTATGAAGAACTCTGTCAGACTTTTTGCAGGTTTAATTTAATATCATCTGTCCGATTAAGTCGATTATGATGTTGATAGACTATAGGCAGGCAGCGAAGCGGAATGCGGATATCATAGATGGAAATATTATAATGTGAAATTAAGACTAAGTGGTATATAGGAGAGCTTATGAAAATAAAACAGGTTATTCGGGAGCATAGAAGTATTGCGATATTGTTTGGATTCGAGTTATTGGTGTTAATATGGGCTTTTTGTCTGTTGTTTGGTGAGCGCACGGTTATTGATATTAATCCGGAAAACGCGGACTATTTTAATTCGTGCGCAATCAACGATGGTAAACTGCAGATAAATCAATCGGAAAACGAAGCGGGCATCGATATTGTATCGGCTGAGTATTCCAATATTAAATTAAAGCCGGGAAGGTATAATATTGAAGCTGTATACAGTGCAGAGCTTGAAGAATTTGATGCAGCGTCATGGAGCGGTGGAAATGAAATGCCGATATGTAATATAGGGGTCACATCGGAGACATTTATACAACAGCTTGTTGGCAGCAGTTTCAACATTTATACGGGTACATCATATAATAGTGAACCTTTTTGGATTAACTCGATTACATCATGTAAAGACTTGTCTTTGAAAGTAACTTATAAGGGATACGGAAATATAACTATAGAAAAGCTGATTATTTCGGAATCGGTATATTTCAGATATGTAAGATTTTTTACAATATTTTTCATTTTCACGCTGATAAATATAATTGTATGTATTTTAAATAACATTATAAAGACTGCATTTGATAAAAAAATAATTATCGGAATTATGGCTGTGACCGTTTTTTCAAGTCTGCCGATGATATACAGATATCTGATTGTCGGACATGATTTGACGTTTCATATTGCAAGAATTGCAGAGATTGCCGAAGGTATAAAAGCGGGAAACTGGCTTATAAAGATTCAGCCTGATATGATAAACGGATATGGCTATGCAACACCCTTATTTTATCCGCAGCTTTTTCTGTATATTCCCGCACTATTGTATGTGATTGGATTCCCGCTTCACACTAGTTACCAGATTTTTATTGTTTTAATTAACTTCGGGACGTGTCTCATAAGTTATGTTTCACTTGTAAAAATATGCAAAAATAAAAATCTGGCATTTCTTGGAAGCTTTTTGTATGTACTTGCACCATACAGACTTAGTGAATTGTATGTAGCCGGGAGACTGGGCGAGATATTATCTATGATATTTTTCCCTCTGATAATATATGGTATATATAATATATACAGTGAAGAGAAAACACTTACATTTAAGAAATGCATACCGCTCATATTAGGTGTAAGCGGAGTTATGCAGAGCCATCTGGTTTCCATATTGTTTGTCGGAATATTTGCCATCATGTATGTTTTGTTCAATTTACGAAAAACATTTAAACCTAAGAGATTATGTTATCTGGCAGTATCGGTTATGGTTGTTATAATGCTTAATGCATGGTTTATTGTACCGTTTATAGATTCAATGGATATGGATATAATGGTAAACGGCGATGGGATTTTAAGATTCCAAGGCTCAGGAGTGTATCCGATACAGATGCCGGCATTGTTTTATTTTGGCAGAGGAACCAATGTTCCCATGCTGGTAAGTGATGAATTCTGCCTTAGTATGGGCGCCGCATTGATAATTGGAATTGCAGTGTGGCTGTACGCACATTATAAATCTGTAAATTCGGAAAAAAGAAATGAAAGTATGTTTGCACTGGGAAATATGACAGGAATATTTGCCATAATGACTATAGTATTTTCTCTGTGGATTTTTCCTTGGGATGAGATAAACAATATAAGCAGAACAATAGCCGTCTGGCTGGCCAAGGTCGAATTTTCGTGGAGGTTTTTAAGTGTAGGGACTGCTTTTGCCGCATTTTGTACAGTGTCAGGATTATACTATGCAAAAGAACTCAATAAAAGAATTTATAGTTATTCGATTATTGCCATGGCAGCCTTAACTATAATTTCGGCAGGCTTTTTCTATGCAGATTTGGCATTTGGCTCAAATGCTGCGCAGATATGCTCTAAAAATGATGTGGACGATTTCGCCCTGGGGGTAACTAATGATTACCAGTTAGCAGGTACTGATCTTGATATGTGTAAAAATAAACAGATTGATGTGACCTCGGATGTGCTTACGGTTACATCATACAGCAGCGTGGGCGGAAAAACTGAAATCGGAGTAATGAATGCAGGAACCGAAGCATTTGAAAAGGTTATAATCCCGGTGTTTTATTATCCGGGCTATAAGGCTTATGATTCTGACACAGGGGAACAGTTTTACATAGAAGCAGGTGCCAATAAGAAAATTATGGTAAATGTACCCGCCGGATACAATGGGAAAATAACAGTCAGATATGTTGAGAAGGGTGTGTGGAGACTTTCCGAAATAGTATCGCTGCTGACTTTATTGGCTTTAGTTATTACAGCCTGTATTAAAAACAGAAAAAAGGCGGCATAATGGCCTGAAGGAAATATAAAAAAATTTATATGAATGGAATAAGACAGATGTATGATAAAATAATAATCGGTGCAGGCTTATATGGCTTATATGCAGCATTATACTGTGCGAAAAAGGGGCAGAATGTTCTTGTGATAGAAAGAGAGCAGGGGCCGTTTATGAGAGCAACATACATAAACCAGGCGCGTGTTCATATGGGATATCATTATCCAAGAAGTATATATACGGCAATGAAGTCGGCTCATTACTTTAACCGGTTTAATGAGGACTTTGGATTTTGTATCAACAGCGGATTTAACCAGATTTATGCTACGTCTGCAGATTTTTCATGGACAGCAGCTAATGAATTTAAGCTTTTTTGCAGGAATGTCGGTATTCCTTGTGAGGAGATTCCGGTAGGAAAGTATTTTAACGATAATGTGTGTGATGGAGCGTTTCTGACCAAAGAATATACCTATGATGCGTCAATTTTAAAAGAATTTTTTATGAGTCAGTTAGAAAAATATCCAAATGCCGAATTGAAATTTTGTGAGCACATTGTCAGTATAGAGCATGATGCGGCTGCCTATTACATAACTACGGATAAAGGAGAATATTCTACCGGATATGTCCTTAATGCCACATACGCTTCAGTAAACCAGGTACATTCCATGGCAGGCTTTGACTGCTTTAATATTAAATATGAATTGTGTGAGATAATACTGTGCGAGCCATCAGAAGAACTAAAGAGAATAGGGTTTACCGTTATGGATGGACCGTTCTTTTCAATAATGCCTTTTGGAAAAACAGGATTACATTCGCTGACAACCGTTACGAGAACACCGCATGATACCTGTTATGACAGACTGCCTGTTTTTTCATGTCAGGACGGAAGAACATGCAGTAAGACAGAGCTTGGTAATTGTGACATTTGTGCCGGAAAACCTGAGACCTCATGGAAGTATATGCAGAGCATGGCACATAAATACATGAAATCGGAATATGAGTTTAAATATCATAGTTCACGTTTTTCAATGAAACCGATTCTTAAAACGTCAGAGGTTGATGATTCAAGACCAACACTTATAAAAGTCATGTCGCAAAAACCATATTTTGTGAGCGTGCTCAGCGGTAAAATCAATACGGTATATGATATTGATGAGTATCTGGAGCTTGCGTGAATATTTTATTGCCGGGAGAAAAATTATGAATGATGTTAACATAAAAGGCAGAAAGTGCTTTATCAGTGCGGTGGCATATGTACATAATAATACGAAGAGTGAATTGGAATATTTTTTTTCCAATGTTGTCAGAAGGATTAATGCCGGTTTCGAGAACTTTGAACTGATACTTGTGTGTGACGATGATTGTTATGATTATGTGAAAGAAGTGAAGCAGGGATTGACCGAATGTGGTTCGCCGGATATCATATCAGTCATAAAGCTGGCCTATTATCAGGGAGTTGAAGCTGCAATTTGTGCGGGGGATGACCTGGCTGTCGGGGATTTTGTCTATGAATTTGACAGCATTGCAGTTAATTATGATGTAAATCTGATAATTGATGTTTTTAATAAGGCGCGTGAAGGGAATGATATTGTATTTGCCGGTGATAACACGATGCAGTTATCATCAAGACTGTTTTACAGGCTGATTAATATAAACAAGGCTAAGACTGTAAGGCATGACACGTTCAGGATCGTGTCAAGAAGAGCACTGAACAGAGTCAAAAAGATGAATCGCGGCATCCAGTATCGCAAATATCTGTATGTTACAAGCGGACTGCCTTATGATTATATTATGTATAAGCCTGTAAACAGTAATCGTGAGAGGAAGACAGGCAGAGAAAGTGCATACAGGCTTAATTCGGGAATCAGCTATATGATGATATACACCGGAATTATTGAAAGAGTGACTCTTATTCTGAGCGCGGTTTTTTTACTTGTATCAGTTGGGGTTGGAATATGGACGATATATTCGTTTTTTTATGATAAAAACCTTGCCTCAGGCTGGGTTTCGCTTATGGGAGTAATATCGTTCGGATTTTTTGGTGTGTTCCTGCTTATAATGTTTTTGACAAAATATATGAATATTATTCTTGAGGTAAACACAAGAAGACTTGATTACATCGTTGAAAGTGTTGATAAATTATAATGTGAAACGGAGAAAAAACAGATGAAGGTAAACATTGTTTTTCCTGTACTTGACGAGGAGAGGCGTATTGAAAAGGGAATACATACCACAGAAGCTTTTTTGGCAAAAAGAAGAGATATAGATGCGGTAATAACAATTGTTGATAATGGTTCAACAGACAGAACGCCTGATATTATAAAAGAGCTTGCAGACGTGTATTCGAATATAGAGTATATTACACTCAGCGAAAGAGGATTTGGGCTTGCGTTCAGAGAAGCTGTAAAGAGAAACAGATGTGATATAATAGGTTATGTGGATGTCGATTTATCAACGGATATTCATTATCTGTCCAAAGTGATGAAGGCATTTGAAAAATATGATGATATAAGTGTTATAAAAGGTAACCGCCTATCGGGAAAATCGAAGGTAAATGGCAGAAAACCATTAAGAAATATCACCAGTATCGGGCTTGATCTGCTTATAAAATCGATATTTTTTGTAAAGGTTTCCGATACAATGGAGGGCTTTCAGTTTTTTAGAAAAGATTGTATCGACAGATTGATTAAGATGTCAAGTGATGATAACGGATGGTTTTACTGTGCAGAGCTTCTCATAAGAGCCGAGAAAGCCGGTTACAGAATAGCGGAACTGCCGGTTGTGTGGAATGATGATTATGATACAAAAGTGAATGTTATAAAATTAATCAAAAATTATCTGCGCAGAATAGTCGAACTGAAACTGTCATTTGGAAGGGAAAAGCTGAAATGGATTTTATAAAGAGAATTGACTTAAAGAGAAATTACGAAAAATATAAGGATGAATATCAGGCGGCTTTTACTAAAGCATGTGAATTGACTTCGTTTTCCGGTGGTCCGTGTGCGGATGAATTTGATGAAGAATTTGCGGGCTTTTGTGGTGTGAAATATGCAACAGGCGTGAATAATGGAACTTCTGCTCTTCAGTGCGCAATGCTGGCACTTGGAATCGGGGAGGGAGACGAGGTTATTGTTCCGGCCAACACCTTTATAGCCACTGCATGGGGAGTTACTTATTGTGGTGCCACACCGGTATTTGTTGACTGCACACCTGATACATGGGAGATTGATGCTTCTAAAATAGAGGAAAAGATTACTGATAAGACAAAGGCTGTCATTGGTGTTCATTTATACGGTCAGCCGTTTGATTTTGGAGCGGTTAAAAAGATTGCCGATAAATACGGAATTTTTGTCGTTGAAGACTGTGCACAGGCCCATGGAGCACTTTATGAGGGTAGAAAGGTCGGAAGCCTTGGCGTAATGGGATGCTTCAGTTTTTATCCGGGTAAAAATCTATTCTGTTTCGGCGAGGGGGGAAGTGTCACATCGGATAATGAAAGCTATATAGATACAATTAATGTTTTAAAAAATCAAGGCTCGAGAGAGAGGTATCATCATGAACGCGTGGGATATAATATGCGCCTTGAGGGGGTGAATGGAGCTATTCTTTCGGTAGGACTTTCACATTTGGATGAGTGGACGGCGAGAAGATGTGAGCTGGGAAGAAGATATCTTGAGAAGATTACCAATCCGCTTATTACGATGCAGGCTCATCCGGATAATACGGAAACGGTATTTCATCTGTTCGAAATCACGGTTGAAAAGAGAGATGAATTTATAGACTATATGAAAGATAATGGAATAGGGTGTGACAAACATTATCCGGTGCCATGCCATCTTCAGGAAGCGTATAGGTCTCTCGGCTATAGAGAAGGTGATTGTCCTAATGCGGAGTATCTTGCAAAGCACTGTGTTTCACTTCCGATGTTTCCTGAGCTTACCGATGAGGAGCAGGAATATATTATTGAAAAGTGTAATGAGTTTAATCCGTGAAGAATGCAGAAGGTCATAGAATGTGGGAAAAGTGTTGTATAGTGGAGGAATACTGAAATTATGAAGATATTTTTTTATGCACTTAGGGAGTATGATGAGCAGAAGTATGTGGAGAAATTTGCGGAGCAGTATTCGTTTGAGTACGGATTTACATCAGATTACCCTTCAATGGAGAATGTGCAGCTTGCAAAGGGGTATGATGCCATATCAATTATAACAAATCCTATGTATCCCGATATACTTGATGCGTTCCACAATGTGGGGGTAAAATACATATCAACGAGAAGCATAGGCTATGAGCATATTGATATTGAACATGCACATTCGATAGGAATGAGAATTGCACATGTAAAGTATTCGCCGAACAGCGTTGCCAACTATGCGATTATGCTCATTCTCATGGCATGCCGCAATATGCCGTGGATTATGAAAAAAGCTGACTGCCAGGACTATTCGCTCAAGGGTAAGGTGGGAAAAGAACTGTCGGCATCAACGGTAGGAGTAATAGGAACGGGCAACATAGGAAAAACGGTGGTAAAGCATCTGTCCGGATTCGGATGCCGTATACTTGCGTATTCTCTTTATGAGGATGAGAAGGTAAAAAAGTATGCGCAGTATGTGAGCTTTGATGAGCTTATAAGACAGTCGGATATCATAACACTGCATGTCCCGGGAAATGCAGAGAATACGCACCTCATTGATTCCGTTGCCTTTGAAAAGATGAAGGATGGTGTTATCATAGTCAATACGGCGAGAGGTCTTATAATTGATACACAGGCGTTGATTCAATCGCTTAAAAACGGAAAGGTCGGCTTTGCCGCACTTGATACCTTTGAAGGCGAAGCAGGGCTGTATTATCTTAACAAGGAGGGCGAAAAGCTGGATAATGATAACATGGCTTTGCTAAAGAGCTTTCCGAATGTGGTTTTATCGCCTCACATGGCGTTCTACACGGAACAGGCGGTGTCGGATATGGTTGAAAATTCGATAAGGGGACTGCTGGGAGTTGATGGCGAAGGAAGTGAGCTGGAGGTAGTGTGATTTCATAATGTATTGCAGTATGAAATTGCTATAAGCTATACCTATAACCGAAATATGGATATATGAATTACCACTTTTCATACGGGTGTGATATGATAAGCACAGTTAAAAAAACATGACACGAAAACCGAGAGAAGCTTACACAGCATAAACGAAAAGGAGATTACAATTATGGCAAAGAAACATTATTCAGAGAGAAATCTTAAGTTTGAGACATTACAGTTACATGTTGGTCAGGAGAGTCCGGATCCGGTTACAGACGCAAGAGCCGTTCCGATTTACCTCACATCATCCTATGTGTTCCACAACAGCCAGCATGCATCCGACAGATTCGCACTCAAGGACGCAGGAAACATCTACGGACGACTTACCAACCCTACAGAGGACGTGTTTGAGAGAAGAATAGCAACACTCGAGGGCGGCGTGGCAGCACTCGCAGTTGGTTCAGGAGCAGCAGCTCTCGCTTATGCATTCCAGGCAGTAGCACATGCGGGCGACCATATCGTTGCAGCCAAGAACATCTACGGCGGAACATATAACCTTCTCGCACACACACTTCCTGACTACGGCATCACAGCTACATTCGTTGACCCATTCGACTATGAAGCAATCGAGGCAGCTATTCAGGACAACACAAAGGCAATCGAGATTGAGACACTCGGAAATCCTAACTCAGAGGTTGTTGACATTGAGAAGATTGCGCGGATTGCACACGCACACAAGCTTCCTCTCATCGTTGACAATACATTTGCAACACCATACCTTGTAAGACCTATTGAGTACGGTGCAGACATCGTTGTTCACTCCGCAACAAAGTTCATCGGCGGCCACGGAACAACAATCGGCGGTGTGATTGTCGACAGCGGTAAATTCGACTGGACTTCATCTGACAAGTTCCCATGGCTTACCGAGCCGAACGTATCCTACCACGGCGTAAGCTTCGCAAAGGACTGCGCTCCGGCTGCATTCGTAACATATATAAGAGCAATTCTGCTTCGTGATACAGGTGCAACAATATCACCTGTTCATTCCTTCATATTCCTTCAGGGACTTGAGACATTATCCCTCAGAGTTGAGAGACATGTCGAGAACGCTTTAAAGGTTGTGAAGTATTTACAGAGCCAGCCGCTTGTTGAAAAGGTAAATCACCCTTCAATCTCAACAGACCCTGAGCAGCAGAAGCTCTACAAGAAGTACTTCCCTAACGGCGGCGGTTCAATCTTCACCTTCGAGATTAAGGGCGATGCCAAGAAGGCACAGGAGTGGATTGATAACCTTGAGTTATTCTCACTTCTTGCAAACGTAGCCGATGTAAAGTCACTCGCAATACACCCTGCTTCAACAACTCATTCCGAGTGCAACGAGGCTGAGCTTTTAGACCAGGGAATTAAGCCTAACACAATCAGACTCTCAATCGGTACAGAGAATATCGACGATATCATCGAGGATCTGGACGAGGCATTCAAGGCGATAGCGGAGTAAATTTATAAAATATAAGAGTTCAGGTCTCTATATTAAAATAACCACGCTCGTGCGGCGTGAACCGGAAATACTATTTCAGGTTCATGGTTGTATGAGGGTGGTTGTTTTTATTTGACTCCGTGCTAACACCGGACGCAGTCGGAAAGGCACTGCGGCGCAGGTAAATATATATTTTTAACGTAATAAATATATATTTTGTCGTGTAGAAGTGCAGGCTTGCGAGGGTATATATTAAGTAAGGAAGAAAACATTTGCGGTACTGCGAAGTGGCGGCAGGTGTTTTAAATTCGTGATAGTAACAAGTAAACCAATTCTAAATGATAGGAGGTCCGCGATGAAACGTGTAATCAGCATTATTATGGCAGCCGTGCTTCTGACGGCATGTGCGAACGGTACTAAGGGGATATCGTATCCAAAGATATCGGAAAACAGATTATCATATGTAAAGAACAGTATGTCGCAGGTTAGCTGGGGCACATTGTCACTGTACTATGACGGCAGAATGTACAGCGGCGGGGTCTTAAAGCAGGGAGACGGTTCGGACGTTGTGTGCGAGACGGAGCTTGGAACTGTGTACGGATATGACAGGGCACTGTGGTCAACCGACAAGACTAAGCTGTATGCCGCCGAGAGTGAGGCAAAGCTGTACTCGGTGAAGGGTTACGACAGTACATTCAGGGTGTGCATCTACGACGAGAACAGTGATACGGTATATCTTTTTGAGTGTTTAAACGATGTGACACTCAGCAGCGGAAAGGATATTTTTAAGAAAAGGCTTGCACTTGACAGCTATGCGGATATTGAGCTTACAGCCGGAAAGGATGGGAATGTGAAGCTCGAGGATATAGACATTGAAAAATTTCTGGGCGCGATGTGTGATGCGGCACTCATTGCACCAGATACACAGGGAGTGCCTGATATGAACACAGATTGTCTGTATGCACTCACATTCTATGACGCTGCGGGCATACCAAATGAGTTGAAGGTGTATGAAGATGGATATGTGATGTATATGCCTTTTGGGGAGACGGATTTGAGATACAGGGTTATTGTGAAGGTGGATTTATAGGATAAGTGCATTAGCATGCGCGGTATTGCATATCCTGGTGCAATGAAGTATTATTATAAAACGATATGGAAGATATGCGGCTTGTGGCGTTTCACAAACGCCTAGAAAAACAGAAAAGCAAAAGGAGAAAATATTATGGCTTGCACTACATTGTTAGTTGGTAAAAATGCGTCCTACGATGGTTCCACCATGATAGCGCGCAACGATGACTCTGGTTCGGGGCATTTTATGCCTAAGAAGTTTGTTGTCGTAAAGGCAGATGAGCAGAAGGAGAAGTACAGGACGGTCATATCGCATCTCGATATAAAGCTTCCTAAAAATCCGCTCCGTCACACGGAGATGCCTAATGCTGTCGACGGCGAGGGAATATGGGCTGCGAGCGGCGTCAATGAGGCGAATGTCGGAATGACCGCCACCGAGACAATCACTTCGAACCCAAGAGTTTTAGGGGCGGATCCGCTTGTCGTGTATAAGCCTGCCGCTGACGGAGAAAAGGAGGTTCCGGGCGGTATCGGCGAGGAGGACATTGTCTACATTGTTCTTCCGTACATAAAGACCGCAAGAGAGGGCGTTAAGAGACTGGGAAGCCTTCTTGAGAAGTACGGAACTTACGAGATGAATGGAGTAGCCTTTCAGGATGTGAATGAGATATGGTGGCTTGAGACCATAGGCGGGCATCACTGGATTGCAAAGAAGGTTCCTGACGATGTGTATGTGGTTATGCCGAACCAGCAGGGTATAGACGATTTTGATTTTGTGGACGCTCTCGGAAAAAAGAAGGAGCATATGTGCTCCGCCGATATGAAGGAATTTATTGAGAGCAATCACCTCAATCTCTCGAACATTGAGACGGACTGGACACATTTTGACGTAAGGTCGGCATTCGGAAGCCATGATGACTCGGATCATGTGTATAACACGCCGAGAGCATGGTATATGCTGAGATATTTTAATCCGCACACGGCAAGCTGGGACGGTGCGGACGCGGATTTCACACCATCCTCGGACGATCTGCCATGGTGTCTTGTGCCGGAGAAAAAGATTACGGTTGAGGACGTGAAGTATGTGCTCTCCTCACATTATCAGGGAACTTTGTATGACCCGTATGGCGCTTACGGCGACAAGAGCATGAGCGGTGCATACCGTTCAATCGGAATTAACCGCAATGACTTCCTATCTGTTATACAGATGCGCCCTGACCTTGAGAAGGATGTTCAGGCTGTGGAGTGGGTTGCCTTTGCATCGAATGCATTCAACGTGCTGGTTCCGTTTTATGCGGATGTGCTCACAACACCTGAGTATCTTTCGAACACTACAGGAGAGGTTTCGACGGACAATTTCTACTGGGGCAGCAGAATGATAGCGGCGATGGCTGACGCTTCATACAAAAAGTCGATTTTCCACATTGAGCGCTACAAGGAGAAGGTTATGTCGAGAGGACATGAGATTATCGGACGTTACGATGCGCTTCTTGCGCAGGAGAGGGATGTCGATAAGCGCATGGAGTTAAAGACGGCAGCCAACGAGGAGGTCGCAGCGATGGTGAAGAAGGAGACACTTGCGACACTCGACAAGGTGCTCTACGAACTCAGCAACCAGATGAAGAATGCGTACTCGAGGTCGGATGCGTAGGTGATATGAAATTCAATATAGATACATTCGAGCCGGAGAACAGAATATGCAGGGTGTACCGTGGCGCGGGGAATGGAAGTGACATTTCCTGCGTCATTGTGCAGGCCGTGGACAAGGAGTGGATTGTCGAAGAAGCGCAGAAAGAAACAGCTGGGGCAGCCGTTAAGGAGGACACACTCGGGGTGGAAGCTGAAAGTATTTTGAGAGGGAACGATGGTGTCATATTTGCTAATTTTGCCGTAGAGCGCTGGAATGATGAGCTGTCGCCGTGGAGTGCGGACGCCGTATTTAAAAATCAGCCGTTCGCAGGCGGGGCAGAGAGCACGCTTAAATTCGTCACGGATGTTTTTATTCCGGAGCTCAGGGCAAGATATGAATTACCGTCGGATATTAAAATTATAATCGGCGGCTATTCGCTTGCCGGGTTGTTCGCGCTGTGGGCTTCATATATGACCGACATATTTCATGCCGTCGCGGCGGTGTCGCCGTCAGTGTGGTTTCCGGGTTGGATTGAATTTGCCACGGAGAAACATATTCTTGCGGATAAGGTCTATTTAAGCCTCGGAAACAGGGAGGAAAAGACTAACAATAGAACTATGGCAAGGGTCGGCGATAATATCAGGCTGCAAAAGGAGCTTCTCGACAGGCAGGGCGTACAGAGTGTGCTCGAGTGGAATGAGGGAAATCATTTCAGGGATGTGGAGAAGCGCGTCACCAGGGGAATGTTGTGGGCGGCGGAGACTTGATTTTAATTTGTCTCATTCTGTTTATGAGCGCGCCATTTAGACGGCGCAAGCCCTGTAGCCTGTTTAAACTGTCTCGAAAAATGGACGATACTGTTGTAACCGCAGCGCTCGGCAATCTGTTCGATTGTGTATGCTGTTTCGGACAAAAGCCTTCTGGCGTTCTCAATGCGGCTGTTGATTATGTCTGCACCACATGAGATGCCGAAGGCTTTTTTATATAGTTCCTGAAAATATATTGAGCTCAAGCCGGCTTCCTTCGCAAGCTTCGGGATACTGTATTCAAGCTGTGGGTTGGCGTAGATGCCCTGTCTTGCTGAGAGTATGGCATTGTAATGAGGGATAGGCTCAGAGTTCTTTAAGTAACGGCTGTGAATTGTCTCAAAAAGGGCGAGCATCAGATTGTCGATGATGGCATCCTTTTTGGCAAAGCCGGAGTGAAAAGCATTCGCAATCAGTGCAAAATATGCGCCGATGGGGCTGTCGAGCCCGAAGAATAACGGCTTTGCGAGTGGAATTTTGCCTGAATTTCCTGTAGCTTTTGCACATAGGGACAAGAGTATTCCATGTGTGTCATCAAAATTCACCCAGTCGTCTTTGTATTCATTTTCATTACCGTGGTAGATTGCCTTATCGCCCGGAGGCAGCAGCACAATGCTCCCCGCCGATACCTCCTGTTTCTGCCCGTTAATGTTGAACACGGCATCAGATTTGGTATAAATCAAAATATAAAAATTCCGCTCCTCCACATGATAAATAACTTCGTCACGCGCGTGCACGGTGTTACATGCAGTATATATTATGTTAAACATGATACCTCCATAGCACATAAAAACATATAATATGTTAAATACATGATATTATATGTAATTCCATTTTACAACCCAAATGTCATAATGAGACATAGAAGAAATCAAGGGACGGTTGAACGGTTCGGATTGCGGTTATGGGTGTAAAAGTTGGAAAATTTGTGTTGTGTGACATATAGGGTACAAGCGTATCGGCAATTTATGGATAAGCCTAGATGTTCTTGGAACTATGTGTTGTTGACCTAGACATTTCAGGCATGGATGCCTGAAAAGCCGCAATGCGGACAAGGATGTCTGCTTTGCGGCGGTGGCGTAAGGAAGAAAAAATTAAGTCATAGTTCTTAGAACATCTTGGCTTAGAACATTATTGAGGATATGCTTATACGCTATTGTCATACATTAAATTGTAATTACAGCCATAACCGCAATCCGAACTGTTCAACATCCGTTTATAAAGGAGGCTCATTATGTTGTATAACACACCCGCCATGGGCTGGAACTCATGGAACACATTTGGCGCAGACATTAACGAAAAGCTAATCATGGAGATGGCTGACGTGATTGTGTCGGAAGGCTACAAGGACGCAGGCTACGAGTATGTCATAATCGACGATTGCTGGTCGCTTAAGGAGAGAGTCGACGGAAAGCTGGTGGCTGATCCGGCTCTTTTTCCGCACGGAATGAAGGCTCTTTCCGATTACATACATGGCAGAGGGCTGAAGTTCGGAATGTATTCGTGCGCGGGCTTTAAGACCTGCGCGGGTTATCCGAGCAGCTATGGACATGAATTTGAGGATGCGAAGCAGTTTGCCGAGTGGGGAGTCGACTATCTGAAATATGATTTCTGCAACTTTCCGGCGAGCGGCGATGCTAAGAACGCATACCTTACGATGGCTATGGCACTGAGAAACAGCGGAAGGGAAATCTTCTTTGCAGCCTGCAACTGGGGTGTGCAGGATCCGGCGAAGTGGATGCGCTCCAGAGGAGCCAACAGCTACCGCTCAACCGGAGATATTTTTGATGTGCCGAAGAGCTACAAGGACATATTTATGCAGCAGGCTGAGAATATAGAAGGAAATGCTTCCGGCTGCTATAATGATATGGATATGCTGATTGTAGGCATGCACGGAAACGGCAATGTCGGAATAGGCGGCTGCACCGACGAGCAGTATTTGCAGCATTTTGCGATGTGGTCGTTCCTCGGCTCGCCGCTTATCATCGGCTCAGATATAAGAAGCATTGACGATACCAACAAGGCAACACTTTTGAATAGGGGGCTCATCTCAATCAGTCAGGACGAGGCAGACTGCCCGGCATTTATAATTGGAAAAGATGAGGGGAAGAAGTACACATTCGGAAAAATTCTCTCGGGAAACAGAGTAGCGCTGGCATTTTTCAACATCAATGCAGAGGATGACTGGTCACAGAACATGAGTATATCATTTGATGACCTCGGTATTCACTCTGAGTCGGGCATCGGACTTAGACTGACAGATGCAGTGACGGGTGAGGATTATGGCGTTTTCCGTGACGGCTACAGCACGAAGCTTCCGGTTGATGGTAGTAAGATACTCATTGGAGAGCTGGTGCAGGGCTGATGGACAATGAGCAGTTTACCTGCCGGCAATGCGGCATTGCATTAAACAAAGATGAGATTGCTCTTCATAAAAAGCTCTACAACCGGGCTGCAAAGAGCTTTCTGTGCATCAGGTGCAGCAGTGAGTATCTCGGGGTGACGGAGGAGATGCTCGCTGCGAAGATAGAGGAATTTAAACGGATGGGATGCACGCTTTTTGATTAAATCCACTGGGTAAATAATACGACAACAGTAAAGCAGATTGCCAATGTTGTTATGGCATGATATAACTGAAAGCAGAAAGAACAGCTTGTGAAAAATGGATAAATCTGAAAGGCGGGCATGACAATGAATGAAAATTTGGAAAAGCAGCTTGCGTTTATAATGGAGCTCGACAAAATTAAAAAGATAACAAGACAGACCTATATCAGTGACGGGAGCAGGAAGGAGAATGACGCGGAGCACTCATGGCATCTTGCGGTCATGTGCTTTGTGCTTGCGGAGTACTCAAATGAGCCCATAGATGTGCTAAAGACGATGAAAATGGTGCTCATGCACGATGTCATTGAGATTGATGCGGGGGACACCTACGCGTATGACGCGGAAGGAAATAAGACGAAGAGAGCGCGTGAGCTTAAAGCGGCAGAGCGTATTTATGCAATTCTTCCCGAGGAGCAGGCGAAGGAGTACAGAGGGCTGTGGGACGAGTTTGAGGCGATGGAGACACCTGAGGCTAAGTTTGCAAATGTCCTTGATAAAATCCAGCCTCTTCTGCTCAATGATGCCACGAATGGTATTGCGTGGGAGGAGCACGGAATAAAGACATCGCAGGTGCTAAAGAGAAATGCAAGAGTGCATGAGGGCTCGGAGGAGCTTTGGGAGTACGCGAGGGCACTGATTCAAAGAAACGTGGATGAAGGACATCTGATTGACGGATAAAAAAGTAATTGTGTAGCTTAGATAAAATAGTCAAGTACGATTTACCAAATCGTACTTGACTATTTTGCTTAAAAGAAGATAATAATATATATAGAAATGAAAAGAGGCGAGGTGAGATTATGTTTATCGGAAGAGAACGGGAGCTGAGGGCGTTGGATAAAATGTATGCGTCGGGAAAATTTGAGTTTGCCGTAATATACGGGCGCAGACGTGTGGGAAAGACTGCGCTTATAAATCATTTTATAAATGATAGAAAAGCCATATATTTTATGGGTGTTGAGAGCAGTGAGAAGCAGAACCTTGAGAATTTCAGCAGAAGCATCATCGAGTACACCAGCGGAATAAGTGCGGAAGGAATGTTTTCTTCGTTTCAGACAGCACTCGAGTATGCCTTCAGGCTTGCGGAGAATGAAAGGCTGGTGCTCGTGATAGACGAATATCCGTATGTCGCGCGCGCGTCAAAGAGCCTTGCATCCACGCTTCAGCTTTTGATTGATAAATATAAGGATAACTCTAAGCTCATGCTGATACTTTGCGGTTCGTCGATGTCATACATGGAGGACAATGTCCTTGCATACAAGGCGCCTTTATATGGAAGAAGAACGGCACAGCTTAAAATTCTGCCATTTGATTTTGAGGAGACCTGCCGATGCCTTACCAATATGGAGGATGAGGACAAGGCACTTATATATGGAGTGGTTGGGGGGACACCGCAATATCTGTTACAGATACACGACAGGCTGAGCGTCGAGGAGAACATAAAGGAGACGTTTCTTAACCCTGTGTCATTCCTGTTTGAGGAGCCGATTAACCTTTTAAAACAGGAGGTGCGCGAGCCTGCAATATATACCGCCGTAATAACAGCGGTCGCGCAGGGGGCAACGAGAATGTCCGAGATAGCCACCAAGGTTGGAGCGAACACGAGCGTCTGCTCCGTTTATTTAAAAAATCTCATTGATTTGGAAATTATAAAAAAGGAAATGCCGTATGGAGAGAAGGCTTCAAAGAAATCAATATATGTGATTGAGGACAATATGTTTCGTTTTTGGTACAGATTTGTCCTTGAAAACAACTCGATAATCATGCGAGGAGCCGCGGACATTGTGTACAGGCGTATATCGCCGGAATTTTCCGATTACATGGGTAGTGTTTTTGAGGAGATATGCAAGCAGTATTTGTGGAAAATGCTTATAAACGGAAGGACACCGATACAGTTTTCATCGATGGGACGCTGGTGGGGGAACAATCCCGTTGAGAAAAAGCAGGTGGAGATAGATATTGTGGTGGAGCAGGACAAGGATACGGCACTGTTTGGAGAGTGCAAGTGGAGAAATGAGAAGCTTGACACGGAGGTGCTCGATGCGCTCATTTTAAAGTCAGAGCTGTTTCCACATAAGAATAAGTTCTATTATCTTTTCTCAAAATCAGGTTTTACAAAGGGATGCGAGGAAAAGGCGAAGAAGCTTGGGAATGTCCTTCTTGTGAATTTTAAAAATATCATGAATGATATTAAAAATGATGTCGGGAATGGAAGATAAAATAAAATTTTACATTTAAAAGGTTGACGTATTTGCATGAAAGGAAGTACAATATCATACGGAGTAAGAATCCGTACACGGAAGGATTTCCGTATCAGAAGTAAAAATTATCAGGAGGTGGACTGCATGGACAGTTGCGACAGTATTGGTCGAAGTATTATCTGCGGTGGCAGACATATGAATATCATGACGCAGCTTGTCAGGTGTGGACACTGAACTGCGTCTGTTTCATATTGCCTTTTTGCCGCCGCAGAATATGTGGCGGTATTTTTATGCCTAAAATCGGTTTGAGTTTAGGCGGACGGAATACCGGAGAAAATATTTTCAAAGGGAGACAGTGTGATGACAAAGAAAATTTTGAGTGAACACAATTTTGTAGATGAGATTTTAAAGCTGTTCCGCACACCGATGAAGCAGGCGGAGCTGCTTGATAAATTGTCGGATTACCATGAGAACGATATAGCGGAGGCTTTCGAGGAGCTATCCGAGGAGGAGAGAAAGAAGCTGTATCCGATTCTCGGAGCGGAGCGCGTGGCGGAGATTATAAGCTACATTGAGGATCCGGACGAGTACCTGAAGGAGATTGGCATAGACAGGGCTGCGAAGGTCATTTCCTACATGGATTCGGACGATGCGGTAGACGTTCTCGATGAATTCGATGATTCGACACAGGAGAAGCTGGTTAAGCTCCTTGATGAGGATTCAAGCCACGACATCAGGATGATTCTCTCCTATGAGGATGACGAGGCGGGAAGCAGAATGACGACGAACTATATCGTCATTCACAACAATCTGAGCGTGCGTCAGGCTATGCGGGAGCTTGTGAAGCAGGCGGGGGAGAACGACAATATCTCTACCGTGTATGTGCTTGATGGGAACGATAAGTTCTGTGGTGCGATAGATTTGAAGGATTTGATAATAGCGAGGGAGAACACGCCGCTTGAGGACATCATAAGCGTGTCCTACCCGTATGTGACCGACCATGAAAAGATAAGCGGCTGCATCGAGCGTCTGAAGGACTACGCTGAGGACTCGATTCCGGTTCTGACGGACGAGGGCGAGCTTATCGGTGTAATCACGGCACAGGATGTAGTTGAGGCTGTCGATGATGAGATGGGTGAGGACTATGCAAAGCTCGGAGGTCTCACCGAGCAGGAGGATTTGGAGGAGTCGACCTTTACAAGTGTAAAAAAGAGACTTCCATGGCTCATAATTCTGCTGTTCTTAGGCATTGGAGTGTCCTCGGTTGTCGGAATATTTGAGACTGTTGTGGCGGTTCTTCCTATTGTAATATGTTTTCAGTCGTTAATCCTTGATATGGCGGGAAATGTCGGAACACAGTCGCTTGCGGTGACAATCCGTGTGCTCATGGATGAGAACCTCTCAGCGGGTGAAAAATTGAAGCTTGTCGGGAAAGAGGCGCGCGTGGGATTCTCGAACGGAATGATTCTCGGAGTGCTGTCATTTGCGTTTATCGGAGTGTACATCTGGCTCTTTAAGCACAATCCGGTTGGATACTCGTTTATGATTTCGGGCTGCGTCGGGCTGGCACTCATGGCGGCGATGGTCATATCGAGCCTTGTCGGTACGCTTGTGCCGATGCTTTTCCACAAGATTAAGATTGATCCTGCCGTAGCGTCGGGACCACTCATAACAACGGTGAATGACCTGGTTGCGGTTATTGCATACTACGGTCTGGTGTGGATACTGCTCATAGATGTGCTGCACCTTGCGTAAAAAGCCTGCCAAGCTCATCCTTCAGATTGTGGTTGATGATAATGCAGTGCTTTACCTTAATTTTTTTATCATCCATAGCACTTTCTCCTAAATAAAAAAAGTTTTTGACCGAAATAATAATATGTATTATAATATATGGCTACGGACAATGAAATTTAGCTGTTTAATGGAGGTATAGTGTGAAAAATATGCCTTATAGCATATTCTTCACACCTGCAATTTGTTCCTGAGCGAAAACAAATTGCTTTGCCGGCAGATGAGAAACAGCCTGCGCGGGCTTCTCACCGCCTCATTGTGATAAATCGCTCGGAAATGAGGGGTAAAATGTTAATAAATGATGCGGAGAGCAGGGAGCATAAGCGGTTCAGTGCTGTATCCAGAGTAATCCAGAGCATTCTTATTTCGGCACTTATAGTGCTTATTGTCATTATGATGATTCAGATAAAACACCTTCAGGGCACAGCGCGTGTAATAAATTATGCCGGTCTTGTGCGCGGTGCGACGCAAAGGCTTGTGAAGTTTGAGATAATCGGAATCCATGATGATGAGCTTGTGCAGTATCTGGATGATGTTCTGGAGGATTTGAAATATGATGATGGCAGCTATGGGCTCGTGAGTCTGAAGGATGCGAATTATCAGGGCAAGCTTGACAGCCTGATAGATTATTGGGAAAAATTAAAAAAAGAGATTAGGAAGGCAAGAGACTGTGGCTATGAAGCCACCGACATAGTGGCAATGAGTGAGACATACTTCCGGCTTGCAGATGAGGTCGTATCGGCGGCAGAGGCTTACTCGAATAAAGCGGCAAAAACGATGAGGCTCGTAGAGCTATTGTCGACTGTGGATATGCTTATACTGTTCCTGCTTATTACAGAGCAGTCACTTTCTTCCATGCGGATAATCAGGAAGAACAGGATACTTGAGCAGAAGGCATATATAGATGTGCATACGGGGATTCCTAATAAGAGCAAGTGTGAGGAGCTGTTTAGTGACATGTCATTTATAACAGAACCGACAGCCTGCCTGATGTTCGACCTTAACAATCTTAAGAGTGCGAACGATACGCTGGGACATTCGGCAGGCGACCAGCTTATCGCGAGCTTTGCGAGAGTGTTGAGAAATGTAATCCCGGCAAAGGATTTTGTTGGAAGGTATGGCGGTGATGAGTTCGTTGTGATTCTGTACAACATTGGAGAGAATACCGTGAACAATGTGCTTACACAACTGCATAATGAGATTATGCAGTTTAACAGATGTGGAAATAATATTCCGATAAGCTATGCACAGGGCTGGGCTGTGTCTACGGATTACATGGATTGCACGCTAAGAACCCTGTTTGACAAGGCAGACCACTTCATGTATACGAATAAGGTGAGAGTGAAGTCGGAGTAGGTTGGCTTTGATGAAGCGTATGGCAGATTATTCATCTGTCATACGCTTCATTATTTCATTTCCGTGGGTTTTAAGCCATTTTTCCTGTTCCGCATAGCCGGGAAGAACCCTTGCAACCTCATTCCAAAAGCGCGCCGAGTGGTTCAGCTCCTTTCGGTGGCACAGCTCATGCACCACGACATAGTCGATTACCTCCGGGGGAGCGAGCATGAGCAGACAGTTGAAATTAAGGTTTCCCCTGCTGCTGCAGCTTCCCCAGCGTGTGCGCTGGTTTCTTATGGTTATACGCCCATAGGTGACACCGACAAGCGGTGCGAAGTGGGCCACACGCCCGGGAATGCAGGCGCAGGCTTTATCGGCAAGCTTTTTAATATCATTGTTTGAGAGCTTTTTAACAGGTAGTGTGTCATTGCATTGTCTGTTTTTTTGTTCCATCCTTCTAAGATGCTCCACTATCCAATCGGCGCGGTCTGATATGAAATGTTCAATATAGCTGTTAGGAACCCTGTGCGGAGCGCGGACGATGACGCGCATATCGGGACAGATTTCTATGGCAAGGGTTTTTCTGGAGCTTCTTATAATTTCAATTTTTATATCGGATCTGCCGATGGGGGTATTCATGGATGTTCTCCTTTGAAATGTTTTTATATATAGGTAATTGCGAAACTATATATTTGAAAGCAGACGTTGTACAAATTTAACAATTCACCGCAGGCACGCTTTCGCTACATGAATCACGCAACGGTACATAAGGCAGTAAAATACACTGCCTAAGTACCGGCGGCTTCATAGTACCTGCTTGCGAATTTGTTAAATATGCACAACTGTTCATCGTCAAAATTGTGTTTCGCAATTGCTCGTTTTTAATTTAATACTTATCGGTTATTATATCAAGCCGCAATGTTTAGAAAAAATTTATGAATAGCTGTTGCGATTGAAAAGCCACAATGTTATAATAACGGCTGAAAAAAAGTGTGCGTCATAACTAACTGCGAATATATCAGACTATCTGTAGGTGCATTAGGCTATCTGCGGATGCATGCGGCTACCTGTTGGCACACACAGGAAAATACACCTATTGAATATGGAGGTACATAGCTATGAGTAAGTCAAAGATTAACTGGGGCAAGACAGGACTTTTTGCAGCGGGTGTTGCATTCGGAACGGCAGGCATAAAGCTTTTATCAAGCAAGGACGCAAAGAAGCTTTATACTAACTGCACTGCGGCAGTTTTAAGAGCAAAGGACTGTGTTATGAAAACTGTATCAACAGTTCAGGAGAACTGCAGCGACATCTACTCGGATGCAAAGAGCATTAACGAGGACAGAGCAGCCAAGGAGGAGGCAGTTTACGAGGATTTTACTGATGATTTCTCTGAGGTTAAGAACGAAGAGAAAGTAAAAGAGGAAACTAAGGCTGAGTAAGAGAAGTGGGACAGGGGTCTGATACCGTGTCCCTCTTTTTCTGAAAAGCAGAATGGAGCTGTTTTGTTATGAAATTTCAGATAAAACATGAGTATGGGAACAGAATGAGAATACATGTCTGTACATATCGCATGACCTGTGAGCAGGCGGATGTATTACAGTACTATCTGCAGAAGCAGACAGATATAGAGAATGCGAAGGTGTATGACAGAACCGGAGATGCGGTCATAGAGTATAAGGGAGACAGGGATGAAGCCATAAGGCTTTTAAGAAAGTTTTCCTACGAGAATGAACAGCTTCCTGAGACTGTAGCCGGAAATACCGGAAGAAGCCTAAGCCACGAGTATCAGGATAAGCTTTTTGATAAGATAGTATTTCACTATGCCAGAAAGTGGTTCCTGCCATATCCGCTCAGAGTATGTTTTACGACATACAATGCGATAAAGTACATTGCCGCGGGAATCAGGTGCCTGTGGAACAGGAAGATTGAGGTTCCGGTGCTTGATGCTACGGCAATCGGTGTGTCGATGCTCAGGGGTGATATCGGAACGGCGGGTTCGATAATGTTCATGCTCGGTATAGGAGAGCTTCTTGAGGAGTGGACACACAAGAAGTCGGTCGATGATCTTGCAAGGACAATGTCGCTCAATGTGAGCAGTGTATGGTGCAGGGCAGGGGATGAGCAGGTGCTTGTACCTGTTCATCAGATAAAGAAGGGCGACTACATAATTGTCCGTGTCGGAAATATGATTCCGTTCGACGGAGTTGTAAGGGAAGGCGAGGCAATGGTCAACCAGGCATCGCTCACGGGTGAATCCGTACCTGTTGAGAAGAAGCCGGGAACTGCCGTGTATGCCGGAACGGTTGTTGAGGAGGGCGAACTTGTGATAGAAGTTCAGTCTGTCGGCGGCAACAGCAGATATGAGAAGATTGTCACTATGATAGAGGAGTCGGAAAAGCTTAAGTCAGGTGTTGAGAGCAAGGCAGAGCATCTTGCCGATAAGCTTGTTCCGTACAGTCTCGGTGCGACAGGGCTTGTGTGGCTGCTGACGCGCAACACGACAAAGGCACTTGCCGTGCTTATGGTGGATTTTAGCTGTGCCCTTAAGCTTGCAATGCCTGTATCGGTTCTCTCAGCGATAAGGGAAGCCGGAAACCATCACCTCACTGTCAAGGGGGGAAAGTTCCTTGAGGCAGTGGCTGATGCGGACACCATTGTGTTCGATAAGACAGGTACACTCACCAAGGCTCAGCCGACTGTGGCTAAGGTTGTATCATTCAATGGAGAGGATGAGGACGGGCTTTTAAAGATTGCAGCCTGTCTTGAGGAACATTTTCCTCATTCAATGGCACGTGCGGTTGTGGAAGCGGCTAAGAATAAGGGAATTGAACATAGCGAAATGCATTCGAAGGTAGAGTACATAGTAGCGCACGGAATTGCCTCGGCGATAGGTGACAAGAGGGTTGTCATCGGAAGTGCTCATTTTGTATTTGAGGATGAAGGTGTAACAATACCGCAGGATAAGCAGAGCTTGTATGATGAGCTTCCGCTGGAATACTCACATCTGTATCTTGCAATAGACGGTGTGCTTGCAGCGGTTATCTGTATCGAAGACCCTGTGCGTGGCGAAGCTGCAGAGGTTATAAGAAAGTTAAAAGCTGAAGGAATTTCAAAGGTTGTAATGATGACCGGAGACAGCGAGAGAACAGCGGCGGCCATAGCAAAGAAGGTCGGGGTTGACGAGTATTATTCTGAGGTTCTTCCGCAGGATAAGGCCTGCTTCGTTGAGAAGGAAAAGGCAGCGGGCAGAAGGGTTATAATGATAGGTGACGGAATCAACGATTCACCTGCACTTTCGGCGGCTGATGTCGGAATAGCCATCAGTGATGGAGCGCAGCTTGCAAGGGAGATTGCGGATATCACAATAGGAGCTGACGATTTGAACGAGCTGGTGACACTTAAGCAGATAAGTAATCTTCTTATGAAGAGAATACATCATAATTACAGAACGATTGTAAGTTTTAATACGCTTTTGATTGTTCTTGGTGTTGCGGGAGTTATTCCTCCTACAACATCGGCGCTTTGTCATAACACATCAACACTTCTTATAGGACTCAGAAGTATGAATAACCTGCTTCCTTAAGGGATGTATGTGTGGAATATAAGTCATCCAAACAGGTAACTGCTTTCCTATATTATATCGTGTATATTTTATGCCTTCAATCATCAAAGTGTCCGGGCTTTTTTGCAGCCAAAAGAAGTGCAATCTAAATTCTATTTATTACGACATATTGATGAGGCTCATAGCGGAATACAGGAGCCGTTTAGCAGTGAAAAAAATCAATAAAATTTAATAAATATTTTATTGATTTTAGGGAAAATATATGATAATCTTGGTGAAGCTAAAAAGCAAAAAGCACGAAGGAAGGGAAGGTTATATGGAAAAGCTCAAAAAATTTATAGTTAACTTAAAGGTTGCAGGAAAATTGAAAGCATACCGCTTGACTGTGCTCACTATGACTGTCTTACTGGTGGCGGTTGCGCTTATTTCAACCTTGGTGATTCGTTCGAATGTAAGGAGAATTACGACGGTGTGGTCCCCGGCGATAGGGTATATACAGGAGTTGGAGACATTGACCACCGAATACAGAGTTAAGCAGTATCAGCATCTTGTGGAATCGGATGACGCTGCCATGACCGCCTGTGAAAAGGAGCTTGAGAGCATAGCAACACAGATTACGGAGAATAGCAAGGCATTAACTGAGATAATTAATTCGGATTCAGACGCACGAAAAGGACAGTCTGATTATGATAAGGCAAACACGGCATGGGATGATTACAAGTCATTCTCGGAAGAGATAATACGGCTGAGCACCGCCGGAAAACAGGCTGAGGCATCCGCTATTATGATTGGAAGTGCGTATGAGAAGTATACATCATTCAGAAATCTGTTCAGCACGCTGAGAGATGAATTCCAGGTTGAGCTGGACAGCTCTAAGCAGGCTGCCAATGTGTGCACGGTTATTATCTTTATTGTAATTTTTGCGGTGGGAATTGCGATTGCCGTAGCGACAACCTTTATCGGAAAGGTAATCACAGATTCCATTACGGAGCCGGTAGCACAGATAGAAGCAGCGGTAGCCAGCTTAAGAAAGGGTGAGTTGTCCAACGTGGATATGCTCACTTATGAGTCTGAGGATGAGTTCGGTGACACTGTGAGAAATCTGAAGGAAGCCATGAATATTCTTTCGGATTATGTCCGTGAGATTTCCGAGGAAGTAAAATTTATTGCACAGGGAGATTTGACAAGGAACGGCAATGACATTACAGATTTCCTGGGTGATTTTTCAGAGCTTAAGCACTCGCTTCTGTTCATCTTAAAGAGATTTAACAGTACTCTCTCAGAGATTACCGATATTTCGGCGAAGGTATCCTCGAATGCCCAGGATGTTGAGAATGCATCCAAGTCCTTAGCTGATGGAGCAACGGAGCAGGCAGGAGTAATTGAGGAGCTGAATGCAACAATAGATACAGTCGTAAGTCTGGCTGCGGATACAGCGAAGGAAACGAAGAGCGCATCCGAGAGAGTAAAGGCTTCTGCAAACAAAGCCAACGAAGAGAAGGAGAAGATGAACGGGCTTCTCACAGAGATGGAGCGTATTACGGAGATTTCCAAGGAAATCGGCAATATTATAACAGATATTGAAGACATTGCTTCCCAGACCAATCTTTTATCACTTAATGCTTCAATTGAGGCGGCAAGGGCAGGCGAGGCAGGAAGAGGCTTTGCGGTGGTTGCCGACCAGATTGGCAAGCTCGCATCAGACAGTGCGAAGTCGGTTATAAATACAAGAGAGCTGATTGATAAGACTCTTGTTGAAATCGAAAAGGGAAATGCAATCACAAGAACAACAGCAGACGCATTCAATCAGATTATTGCGGATATGGAGTCATTTGCGGAGATTGCACAGAACACAATGGAGAAGGCTAATTCCCAGGCTGATTCGTTAGAACAGATTGGACAGGGTATCGAACAGCTTTCCGGTGTGGTACAGGGTACAGCGGCTTCCTCAGAGGAAAATACTGCAATCAGCATTAATCTGGCAGACGAGGCAGCCAAGATGCAGGATCGTGTGAATACATTCAAGTTATTCTAAAAGAGACAGGAATATTGTAATCTGTTAAAAGGAAGGTTCTTGCTGTGATAGATGATATGGTTAAAGTACTTGGAGAGCACACGGCAGAAATTTTATTTGAAATAATTACAGAATCCATGGATGATTATCTGTACATATTTGATCTGCAGGACAATACAATGGAGATTTCGCAGTCTGCCGTGGAGCGGTTTATGATATCGGGCTGTGTCATTGCTGATGCCACCGATGCTGTCATGAAGGTGGTATATGAAGAGGACCGCAGGATGTTTGAGAAGCATCTTGCGGATATAAGCGAAGGAAAAGAGAAGGTACATAATCTTCATTACAGATGGCTTGACAAGACCGGCTTGCCGGTATGGATCAACTGCCGCGGCATTGTGATTGATGATAATGAAGGGCATGCGAAGTATCTGGTTGGCTGCATGAATGAGACCGGAAATAAGAGAAGGGCGGATAATGTCACGGGACTGCTTGGCGGTCCGGAATTTATTGCTTATCTGCGCTCGCAGGCGGAAAACCTTTCTAAGGGCTATTTAATACATATAGGAATCGATGATTTCGGCTCAATCAACAGCTCCAGAGGAGCAGCTTACGGTGATTATATCTTACGAAGCGTAGCAGGCTGTATGAAGGAATGTCTCTCCGGCAGTCAGAGAATTTACCACCTTGTGGCTGACCAGTATGTGATTGTGGATCTGGAAGGGACGTCAGTAGAAGATACCTTAAAGCTGAAGGAAAGGATTACGGATAAGCTCTATAAGTTTATAGTAGCTGAGAACTATGAAGCTGTATTTTCGATTTCAGTGGGTGTTATACCTGCAGCAACCTTTTATGAAGGAGCTGAAGAATGCCGCAGAAAATTTGAATTTGCCCTGAAGCAGGCAAAGAGCATGGGGAAAAATGGGTTTTATATTTTCGATGAGGATGATTATGAAGTTTTTTTGAGGAAGGGAAGAATTGTAGCGGCACTCCGTAATTCTATTGTGAACGGCTGTAAGGGGTTTGAAGTGTATTATCAGCCGATTGTGGATTGCCAATCGGAACAAATCATCGGTGCAGAGGCACTTATGCGCTTTTCCATGATGTCTGAGGATGAGCAGGTGTCTATTTCACCGGTGGAGTTCATTCCGCTGCTCGAGGAAACAGGATTGATTATTCCTGCCGGAAGATATGTCTTGAACGAAGCGGCAGAAATGTGCCGTGAAATGCAGCAGTATATTCCGGATTTCAAGATGAATGTAAATGTTTCGTATGTCCAGATTGTTCAGGGCAAGGTTGAGCAAGATATATTAGGTGCAATCCGGAAGAACTCTTTAAAGCCGGAAACCATCTGCATTGAAATGACGGAAAGCGGATTTATGGATATGACGCCATCGTTCTGCAGGTTCCGTAAGACTCTGGATGACAACAATATCAATTTTGTAATTGATGATTTTGGAACGGGATATTCCAATTTCCATTGTATACGCGATATGTATCCGAGCTATGTGAAAATGGATAAGGACTTTACCGCAAAGGCTATGAACGATGCCAGAGATAATGAACTATACAGGAATATCATTCCGCTGGTACACAGCATTGATGTCAGGATATGTGCAGAAGGCATCGAGGAAAGAGACTGGTACCTTAAAATGAAAGAAATGCAGGTCGATTATCTACAAGGATATTATTTTGGCAGACCTTGCAGAAAAGAACAATTTATACAGCAATATGCCGCAGTATCGGAATAAGACATGGGAGCGTGAAAATTCACGCTCCTTTACATCGCTATAAAATACTCATGTACTGATGTGTTGTCCGTAAGCTCCGGATGAAATGCAGTTACAAGCTGTCTGTCCTGACGGGCTGCCACGATGCGCCCATCGACGGTTGCGAGAACCTTTGCATTGTCGTAGACCTCTTCGGCAAACGGTGCACGGATAAAGGTCATCGGGACTGTCCCTATGCCGTCAAAGCAGTCCTCGGTATAGAAGCTTCCGAGCTGTCTGCCGTAGGCGTTTCGGCGGACGCGGATATTCATTGTGCCAAAGCAGCTTGTTCCGTCCTCAACATCGCGGGAGAGAAGAATCATTCCGGCACAGGTACCGAACACGGGCATACCGCCTTCAATCATTTTTTTAATAGGTTCATAGAGCCCGAGTTCATGTAAAAGCTTATTCATGACAGTGCTCTCACCACCCGGCAGAATAAGTCTGTCGGGCTTTTTTTCGAGGTCGCGAAGCTGTCTTATCTCAAAATGCTCTACTCCAAGCTTATCAAGCATCTGTCCATGTTCCGCAAATGCCCCTTGAAGCGCCAATATACCAACATTCATCTATGTTAATCCTCATTTCTGTGTATGTTTTGATTAAGCTTTTGCAGGATTATTTTCCTCTCTCAGCCATGAGAAGTGCAATCTCGTTCTCGTTGATTCCGACCATGGCTTCGCCGAGGTCTGAGGATAATTCGGCAATAAGCTTGGCATCAGTGTAGTTAGTTACAGCCTGAACGATTGCGGCTGCGCGCTTGGCAGGGTTGCCTGACTTGAATATTCCGGAGCCGACGAACACGCCCTCTGCACCGAGCTGCATCATGAGTGCTGCATCGGCAGGTGTTGCGACACCGCCCGCTGCGAAGTTGACAACAGGAAGTCTGCCATGGTCGTGAACGTATTTTACAAGGTCGACAGGAACCTGAAGCTGCTTGGCTGCCTCGTACAGTTCATCATCGCGGAGGTTCTGAACGCGGCGGATTTCCGAGTTCATTGCTCTCATGTGGCGTACAGCCTGAACGACGTCGCCTGTTCCCGGCTCACCCTTGGTACGAATCATTGAGGCACCCTCGCTTATACGGCGGAGAGCCTCACCGAGATCGCGGGCACCGCATACAAACGGAACCTTGAACTGTGTCTTGTCAATATGGTATACGTCGTCCGCAGGGGAGAGAACCTCGCTCTCGTCTATGTAGTCAATCTCTATGGCTTCAAGAATCTGAGCCTCGACAAAGTGACCAATACGGCATTTTGCCATTACGGGAATGGATACCGCCTCCTGAATACCGCGAATCATCTTAGGGTCGCTCATTCTTGATACACCGCCGGCAGCTCTTATATCCGCCGGGATTCTCTCAAGTGCCATTACGGCACATGCACCAGCCGCTTCCGCAATCTTAGCCTGTTCAGGTGTGGTTACGTCCATGATTACACCGCCCTTTAACATCTGTGCAAGTTCCTTGTTAAGTTCATATCTTGTTGCCATATTATAATCTCCTTTTCCGAGCAGCCTGCTGTGCCTTTTATTTTAAGACATCCGGTCCGCATCTGTTATATTTTTAGTGTATCGTCATGTAGTGCGCTGCTTCATGAAATTAACGTAATAATACAGCATGGGTGGAATGATTAAAATATCCAGTTATAATAAAAATAACCAGTCCAGTTAAAGGCTTGCAAAAGCATGGCTTTCGTGCTACTGTAATAGCTGGTTATGACCTGACAGAGCTATGTGAAGTGAGTGGAAGCAAAAGCAAAAGCCGCTCGGAAATGGGGGATTGATGTGAAAAATAAGCTTACTCAATTATTTTTTACTTTTCTAAAGATAGGCGCGTTCACGTTCGGTGGAGGTTACGCGATGATTGCACTTTTAGAGCATGAATTTATAGAAAAAAAGAAGTGGATAGATAAAGATGAATTTCTAAATATGGTTGCCGTCGCGGAGTCTACACCGGGACCTGTGGCGATTAACAGCGCGACGTATCTCGGCTACAGAGTGGGCGGTGCCGCGGGGGCAGCCTTGTCGACGCTTGCAGTCAGCATACCGTCATTTGTTATCATATATATTATCTCACTTTTTTTTGACAGGTTTTTAAGTCTTACCTATGTAGCCTGCGCGTTCAAGGGGATACAGGTGTGCGTCGTCTATCTGATTGCCTCAGCGGGTGTGAAGATGCTTCGCGGGCTCGAAAAGAATGCGTTAAGCTATGCGATTATGGCTGTGGTGCTCGTGGTGATGACTGCGTTCTCAATAACGGCTGTATCATTCTCCTCGATATTTTATATCCTGATAAGCGGTGCCGTGGGCTGGCTTGTCTACATGCTTGGAAGGCTTGGTAAGAAGAACGAGATTTCGCCGCAGGGAAAGGAGGCTCATAAGGATGATATACATTAAGCTTTTCCTGAATTTTCTTTTGATTGGCGCGGTGTCGTTCGGAGGCGGTTATGGTATGATTTCGGTGGTGCGCGAGGTTGTACTGTCGAACGGGTGGCTGACCGAGAGCGAGTTCATGAGCTTTATTGCCGTATCGGAGTCAACTCCGGGACCGCTTGCAGTGAATATGGCGACCTTTATCGGCTCTTCACAGGGAGGAATATTCGGGGCTTTTATGGCAACTCTCGGGGTTGTGCTGCCATCATTTGTCATAATACTAATCATTGCCGCCGTTCTGAAAAATCTCCTGAAATATGCAGGCGTGAATGCGGTTTTGTCAGGAATACGGCCATGCATAGTCGCCATGATAATTGCGACGGCAATCAGCATGGGGCTCGCGGCATTCTTCGGTTTTGAGAACGTGAAGAGCGGAGCAGCACCCGATTATAAGTCGATAATCATATTTTTAATACTGTTTGCAGTTTCCTTTCTGGTGAAGAAATTATGGAAAAAGAAGCTCTCACCGATTCTCATGATAGTATTCTCGGCGGTGCTCGGGATAGTGTTCTGGGGCTTTTGAGAAAATCCCTAAAAATTTTGTCGAAAAATGGTATATGGGGCTTGACTCGTACCTCATGGTACGATTTATAATCAATATATCCAATAGACAAAGGGGGACAAGTACATGAATAAAAAAATATTTACAAAGGTCGGTGTCATATTTATGGCAGCAGCCATGCTTCTGTCAATATTCGCGGGAACAAAGGGAGCACCCGATACCGTGTATGCGGCGGATACTTATAAGGTAATCGTGAACAACGGAACTGGCAGCGGAGATTACGCAGAAGGCGATAATGTCGAGATAACGGCAGATTCCACACCGGACGGAAAGTATTTTAAAGAGTGGAAAGTAATAAAAGGTGAAATCACATTGGGCAGCACAACAGACACGACGACCTCGTTTAAGATGCCTGCGTCAGATGTAGAAGTAACCGCTGTCTACGAGTATGATGCGCCGTCTATTGTCAGACAGCCTAAGGATGTATGGGCATATTGGGAACAAGAAGCAGAATTTAGTGTGACGGCAACAGGAGTTGACCTTAAATATCAGTGGCAGATTGACATAGGGGACGGCTATGGTTTTGGTGTCATTTATGGGGCAGAAGATTCAACTTATACGATGGATGCGGTGTATTCGGAATTCGATGGATACAAATTCAGATGTGTGGTAAGCAATCCGGGTGGAACGGTTATATCGGATGAGGTGAAACTGACTGTGTTGTGGCCATATATACCGGATATACCGGAATACGTCATTACTGCCACAGCCGGAGAACATGGTAAAATTTCTCCAAGCGGCGATGTGTATGTGTATGATTATAATGACCAGACATTTGAAATCACTCCGGATGAAGGCTATGAGATAGATACCTTGAAGGTGGATGGAAAAGCAGTTGATATTACAACAAGCTATACATTTAAAATTGTGGACACTAATCACACTATCGAGGTCACTTTCAAGCAGACAGCTCCGAAGCCTCCTGTGGAAGAGTTGCCGACTATTCTTACACAGCCACAGAACGTAAGCGTTAAGGCAGGAGAGCAGGCTGTATTTACTTTAGCGGCAAGCGGCAGCAGCGTGCATTTACAGTGGCAGGTTGACAAAAACGATGGCAATGGATTCGTGGATATTGCCGGAGCGGACACGACGGGCTATAAGATAGATGTAACGGACGTGGCATACAACGGCTACAAATACAGATGCGTATTGAGCAACTCGGCGGGAGCGGTTACAACCGACATCGCAACGCTTACTGTCACAGAGAAAGTAACAACGGTTGATTATGAAATTCTTGACGGAGCCAACAGCTCATGGACACAGAATACGGACGGAAACATTGTAATCAGAGGAAACGGTGAGATTGCCAAGTTCGTGAGTGTCAAGGTGGACGGGAAGGTTGTTGATGCGGACAATTATACCGTAACCGAGGGCTCGACGATAATCACGTTAAAGCCTGATTATCTCAAGACTTTATCAAAGGGCAGTCATACATTTGAAATTGTATGGACGGACGGCTCCGCAGGTACAAGCTTTGTCGTTGCTGAAAATAACCCTTCAGTGACGGAGCCTTCTGAAACCGAACCGGCAGAGCAGCCTTCGGAGACACAGCCATCCGAGACGTCAAGCACGGAGCCTTCGAGTACGGAAAATGATGATCCGGCTATAACAGCTCCGCAGACGGGATATGCTTTTAGCCGTGCACCTTTTATCACGCTTTTTGTGGTAGTACTTGCGGGAACTGTTGTAATGACTGTGAGAAGAAAGAAGAGCTGCAAGTAAAGACAAGCAGTAATTTATAGGATAATATCTTGAGTAGGGACTTTAATCGGTCAATCAAAGCTGAAACAGGATATATGCTTTGACATAATAAAAAACTGATGCTAATATAACGATATAACCGCTTAACTTTATGGTTAGGCGGTTTTTTATTTATGTAATAGAAAACTTCATTCTTATTACACAATAATGCTCAGCGGGGATGCGCCAAAGCACATTCTTTGTTTTTGCTTGAGATGTCAAAACGTTCTTTCACAACCTTAATGCGTATATCATGTAATATTTATGCATATCACGACTTTTGGGAGAAGCTTAGTTGTTCTTAGGATTCTACTTATCACACAGCCACAGACGGCATGGAAGCCGGCTGAGTTGCAAACAGCCATGGATGGCTGATTTTGCAACGGTGGCGAAAGCAGAAGAATTTTTTTCAGAGTCCTTAGAACAACTTGCTTCGTACAACGGAGCTGATATGTATAAATATTACATGATATACGCATAAAGTAAGACCAGAATGTTTTGACATCTGAAGCGTACATCAGACATAAGGAAGTTGTGACAATGAATTACAATATTGCAATCTGCGATGACTGTGAGGCGGACAGAAACTACATATCGGACATGGTGGGCGAGTGGGCAGCCGGCGCAGGTCATACCGTAAATATGGCGATGTTTGAGTCGGCTGAGAATTTCATGTTCTGCTACTCTGACAAGAAGGACTATGATGTGCTTCTGCTTGACATAGAGATGGGAGAGATGGACGGTGTGAACATGGCGAAGGAGATTCGCAGACAGGATGACAACGTGCAGCTTGTGTTCATAACGGGCTATTCGGATTACATATCCGAAGGGTATGAGGTGGCGGCGCTGCACTATCTGATGAAGCCCGTCAAAAAGGAGAAGCTGTTCGAGGTGCTTGACAGGGCGGCAGAGAAGCTGTCAAAGAATGAAAAGGTAATAAATATAGAACTTGCGGGCGAGCTCATCCGTGTGCCTGTATACCGTATAAGATACGCGGACGTGCTGGGAAACTATGTGACAATCCATGCCGCACAGGATTACACCTTTAAAATGACGCTCGGTGACCTGCAAAATGAGCTTGACGAGCGATTTTTTCGTGTGAGCCGTTCGTGCATTGTCAATCTCACGCAGATAAGCCGTGTCACAAAGACTCAGATAAAGCTTGCCGACGGTAAGGAGATACCGATTCCGAGAGGTGCGTTTGATGCGGTGAACAGGGCGATAATCGGGATGTAAGGAGAATATACCATGTCATTTTTTTCAAAAAGAATAGACAGACAGCTTGCCGCATATCAGCAGGAGCTTATTGAGACACATTACCGCGAGGTCGACAATATGTACAGGCAGATTCGCGGCTGGAGGCATGATTACCGCAATCATATACAGACCATGAAGGCGTATGCCGCGGCTGGGGATATGGATGCGATAAAGAATTACCTTGATCTGCTCGACGAGGACTTGACGACGGTGGACACCGTGATAAAGACGGGAAATCCTATGACGGATGCAATTTTAAATTCCAAGATTTCGCTTGCCAAGTCGAAGGACATAAGTGTTGTGGCTGATGCGCATATTCCGCTGAAGCTTAAGACCTCGGAGATTGACCTGTGCTGTATCATAGGCAATCTTTTTGACAATGCGATCGATGCGAGCATGAAGCTTCCGAAGGAACAGAGAATGATAAGGGTGTACATGGACATGAAGAATACCCAGCTCTACATTTCATTTACGAACTTCACATCGGGAAAGAAGCTAAAAAAGGTCGGCGGGCTGTTTGCAAGCACCAAGGGTGAAGGTCATGGCTTCGGACTTGTCAGAATCGACACGATTGTCGAGAGGCTTGACGGATATTTGAGCCGCAACAGCGAGGACGGGGCGTTCACGACGGAGATACTTCTGCCGCAGGTGTGAGGGACTAATTATGTAAATTACAGGTTGCCTTTTTTACAACCATCGTTTATAATGGTATCAGGCGTTGGGGGAGCCTTTGTGTGTTTGTGCCATACAAAGGGAGGGCTTTTTTGAAAACAGAATTAAGCAATGCGATGGTGGCAGCGGGGGATAAGGCACAGTATGATATTCGGGCTAAGCGTCTGCTGGCACAGAAGAGTATCTTGGCGCGTATTCTTTTAAAGACGGTTGAGGCGTTCAAGGGAATGAGCCCTGAAGATGTGGCGGACTGCATCGAGGGTGAGCCTGTGATCGGAATGGTGCCGATTGAGCCAGGAAGTACTAATGCCTGTAGGGCTGACGGTTCGGTACAGAGAATCAGAGGGTTCAACACGGAGAACTCGGAAATTAACGAGGGAATGATAAGATTTGATATTGTTTTTTATGTGAGGTTACCGTTTGGCAATGTACATATAAAAGATAATGTCAGATTGACAGAAAATGAGACAAATCATAAACTGACACAGATTATCGTGAATGTCGAGGCACAGAAGGACGAACCTGCCGCATATAAGATATTAAACAGGTCAATTTTTTATGTGAGCCGTCTCGTGTCATCGCAAAAGGAAAGAGATTTTGTCAATTCCGATTACGATGATATTAAGCAGGTTTACAGCATTTGGATATGTATGAATATGAAGTGCAACAGCATGAGTCATATCCATCTGACCAAGGACGAGATGCTTGAGCCGTATGACTGGAGGGGCAATATTAATCTGCTCAACATTATCCTTATAGGAATTACGGATGAGCTTCCTGCGCACGATGAGAGATATGAGCTCCATCGCCTGATAGGGGCACTTCTGTCAAGCAGTATTCAGCTTAATGAGAAGCTCGAGATAATGGAAAAGGAATATAATCTTCCGCTTAACAGTGATTTCAGAAGGGATGTGAATGTTATGTGTAATCTTAGTGAAGGTGTAGAGGAAAAGGCTACAGAGAGAGCGACAAGAAAGGCAAATGAAAGAGTAATCATGAACATGTACAAAAATGGTTACACAAATGCGCAGATAGCTAAGATTGTTGAACTTGGTGTATCTGAGATTGAAGCGATTATTAAAGAGAAAGAGCCTATACAGGCATAGATGTGAGAATTGCATTTTGCAATTCATCACCCGAGATTTACAATTCGTCCCCGAAGTAATGCGGGGACGTTTTTTTGTGGTATACCTGATATCGTAAGAGAGAGGAGAGCAAAAGATGACTTTAGACAAAAAAACTAAAACAAAAGAAGATAAGCCTAAGTACAACATGTTCCAAAACTCATGGTTCATGTTAAAGACGGCATGGCAAATTAAGGAAAAGAAAATGATACTGCTGTGCCTTTTGTCAGCGGGGCTCGCACTTGCAGGTAATATTTTAAATCTCTATGTCGTGCCCGTGATATTAGGATATGTTGAGAGAAGAGCGGGTGCACGGGAGCTGATACTTATTATAACGGCATTTACACTGTGTACCATGCTTGTGTCGGCGGCAGCGGCGTATGTGAAAAATAATGCCACCTATGTGAGGGTTACGATACGAAGCGCAATTCTCGGAATGGTGAACAGGAAGGCAGCGACAACCTCATATTCAAATGTCGTGACTGACAGGTTTAAGAGGGACTACGAATATGCGTGCGTCAGCGTGCAGGAGCAGCGCTCGTCGACTGAGGCGATATGGACGATATTTCAGGAATTGATAACGGATATTGCGGGCTTTGCGATATACTTAAGTCTCCTGACAAGCGTACAGCCGATGCTGTTTGTCGTGGTATTAGTGACAGCCGTTATAAGCTATTTTGCAGGAAATTATGCTAACAGATATTCATATAAGCATAATAAAGAGGGTGAAGAATACGAAGGCAGATTACAGTACATTTTGAAAACTGAGGATGAGCTTGGTGCAGCCAAGGATATACGAATCTTCGGGCTGAGAGGCTGGCTCGAGGAATTATATGCCAAGACCATGAGGGTGTATGCAGCATACAGGTCGAGAATCATGAATGTGTTTTTGGGCGTTAGAGTGCTCGATGTTGTGCTCACATTTGTGAGAAATGCAGTGGCGTATATGTACCTTATCGTGTTGGTTGTGAACGGAAAAATTGATATTGCCACATTCCTTCTGTTTTTTACGGCTGTGGGCGGATTTGCACAGTGGGTTACGGGAATTTTGAAAGAATTTAACAATCTTCATCTGCAGTCAATCAACATATCCCTCACACGCGAATTTCTTGAATATGCTGAGCCGTTCAAGTTCGATGAGGGCGAGCATCTCGAGGCTGATTCGGACAGACGATATGAAATCAGACTTGAAAATGTGTCATTCAGATACCAGGGGGCAGATAAGGATACGCTGACAGGCATCAACCTCACGCTTCATCCGGAAGAGAAGCTTGCCGTGGTGGGACTTAACGGTGCAGGAAAGACAACGCTTATCAAGCTTGTATGCGGATTTTTAAATCCTACTACGGGAAGGGTGCTTCTCGACGGTAAGGACATCCGCGATTATAACAGGGCGGATTACTATACAATGTTCTCGGCGGTATTTCAGGAGTTTTTGCTGCTCCCCGGCACGATAGCGGAGAATATTGCACAGACGGATGAGAATATAGATATGTCCCGTGTAAAGCTTTGCGCACAAAAAGCGGGAATTGCAGAAAAAATAGCGGTATTATCCGATGGCTATGAGACACATCTTAACAGGCAGGTCTATGAGGATGCGATAATGCTGTCGGGCGGCGAGACGCAGGCTCTCATGCTTGCGAGGGCGCTCTACAAGGATGCTCCGTTCATTGTGCTTGATGAGCCGACGGCGGCACTTGATCCTATTGCAGAGTCGCGTATGTATGAGAAGTACAATGAGCTTACAAGGGGAAAAAGCTCGATATATATTTCGCACAGGCTTGCATCAACCCGTTTCTGCGACAGAATCATAATGCTCGGGAATGCAGGAATTATTGAGGAGGGCACTCACGAGGAGCTGTTAAAGCAGGGCGGTGAGTACTCTAAGCTGTATGAGATACAAAGCAGATACTACAGAGAGGGGGAGAAGAGCGATGGAGAGGAATAAAGGAAAAATGTCATGGTCAGAGACTATCAGACTGACAAGAAGAGCCTTTAAAACATACTATAAATCAAATCCGGTGCATGTTATCATGTTCATTGCAACAATGGCATGGGATGCAGTCACACCGTATGTGGGAATATATTTGTCGGCACGCATCATTGATGAACTCACCAACGGGTGTAACGTGCAGAGATTAAAGACGCTTGTGCTTGCCACGCTCATATCGGCAGCGGCGCTTGGCTTGGTGGCAGCCATACTGAATAAGCTTAATCGGAGCTACAATGCCCATGTGTCATGGGACAGCGTGGAGCACATTTATGCGAAAAAAATGATGAATATGGATTTTGAAAAATTTGATGATACCAAGACGGCGGAGCAGCGCTCAGTGTTACGACAGTATCAGAGCATGGGCTGGGGCATTGCGACATCGCTCGTTGTATACGCGGGTTTGTGCAAGGCGATACTCACGGCACTTGGCGGAATCGGTCTTACGGTATCGTTATTTTTAAGCCGTGTCCCACAGACTGACGGGGCATACGCGCTTCTCAACAATCCGATAGTGGTGCTGTTTGTCATAGCGTCATTGGCACTAATCACATATATATCGCCTGTGCTTTTAAATAAAGCCGATATGTATTTTATAAGGGACGATTTGCGCGTCGGAAATAATAAGTTCATGTTCTGGGGCTTCTTAGGCGGTAAGAGCGATGCAGCGATGGATGTGAGAACATACAGGCTCGATAAAATGTGCGATAAATTCTGTTTTGACAAGGAATCGGTCTTTAATTCAAAGAGCAAAATTGCGAAGCTGGGCTGGGGAGCGCAGGGACTTTTAAAGGCGGCATCGGCAGCAGTGTCGATGATGTTCTCGGGAATTGTCTATGTATTTGTGTGCCTTAAGGCACTTGCAGGTGCATTCGGTCTGGGAGCGGTCACGCAGTACATAGCTTCCATACAAAAAACGGCAGATAGTGTATCGAGTATGATAGAAATGCTCGGACACATGAGAAATAATGCGTCCATCCTAAAGCAGGTATTTGAGTTTCTCGACATACCGAACGATATGTATCAGGGAAGCCTTACCGTGGAAAAGCGAAATGACAGAAAATACGAGGTGGAGTTTAAAAATGTCTCCTTCAAATATCCGGGAAGTGACAATTACGCATTAAAGAACGTCAACATGAAGTTCGAGATAGGAAAGCGTCTTGCGGTTGTCGGAATGAACGGAAGCGGAAAGACCACCTTCATAAAGCTTCTCTGTCGTCTGTACGACCCGACTGAGGGCGAGATTCTATTGAATGGAATAGATATCCGCAAGTATAACTATGCGGAATACATGAATATTTTTTCGGTGGTATTTCAGGATTTTAAGCTGCTTGCGCTAAAGCTTGGTGAAAATGTTGCATCGGGAGCATCATACGACGAGAAGCGGGTGTTGAAATGCCTTGCGGATGCCGGTTTTGATGAGAGCCTTAAAAAAATGCCCGATGGGCTTGATACATACCTCTACACCGATTACGGTGAGAACGGCGTGAATGTATCCGGCGGTGAGGCACAGAAGATTGCCATAGCGAGAGCACTCTACAAGGATGCACCGTTCATCATTCTCGATGAGCCTACGGCAGCACTTGACCCGGTTACGGAAGCGGAGATTTACTCCAAGTTCAATGACATTGTGGGCGATAAAACAGCCATATATATCAGTCACCGCCTGTCCTCATGCAAGTTCTGTGATGAGATAATCGTGTTTGACAGCGGTGCGGTCATCCAGCAGGGAACACATGAGAAGCTTGTCGCGGACGAGGGCGGCAAGTATTACGAGCTGTGGAATGCGCAGGCGAAATACTATACGGCGTGATTTTTAGTTGCCTTTTTTGCAACCATCGTTTATAATGGTATCAGGCGTTGGGGGAGCCTTTGTGTGTTTGTGCCATACAAAGGGAGGGCTTTTTTGAAAACAGAATTAAGCAATGCGATGGTGGCAGCGGGGGATAAGGCACAATATGATATTCGGGCTAAGCGGCTGCTGGCACAGAAGAGTATTTTGGCGCGTATTCTTTTAAAGACGGTTGATGCGTTCAAGGGAATGAGTCCCGAAGATGTGGCGGACTGCATCGAGGGAGAGCCTGTGATCGGAATGGTGCCGATTGAGCCGTATGACTGGAAGGGAAATATCAATCTGCTGAATATTATCCTTATAGGAATTACGGATGAGCTTCCTGCGCACGATGAGAGATATGAGCTTCATCGTCTGATAGGGGCACTTCTGTCAAGCAGTATAGAACTCAACGAGAAGCTTGGGATAATGGAAAGGGAATATAATCTTCCTGTTAACAGTGATTTCAGAAGGGATGTGAATGTTATGTGTAATCTCAGTGATGGCATTGAGGAAAAGGCGGCAAAAAAGGCGGCGGAAGAAGCAACAAAGATTGCAACAGAGAGAGTAACTAGAGAAACAAATGAGAAAGTAATTAACAACATGCGCAAAAAGGGTTACACAACCGCACAGATAGCTGAGATTGTTGAGGTGAGTGAGGCGGAGGTTGAGGCGGTTATAAAGGAGTGCAAAAGAGTTTAGAAAAAACATAATAAGTCATAACTAATTTTGGTTGCATATTTCTAACCACGGTGCTATATTCATGTTGTAAAGCATCAACATGAAGGAGGAGATTACTGTGGCTAAGATAGTTGAACTTAAAAATGTTACCAAGGTGTACAAGACAGGGGAGCGTGAGTTTCGCGCACTTGACGGAGTTGATTTGAGTATTGAGAAGGGAAAGTTCGTTGTCATACTCGGTCCGTCGGGAGCGGGCAAATCAACGCTCCTCAATTTAATTGGCGGAATGGATATTCCGACAACAGGACAGGTGATTGTCGACGGCGAGGACATTTCAAAATATAATGAGGACAAATTAAGCCGCTACAGAGCAGCAACGGTCGGCTTCATTTTCCAGTTTTATAATATACTGCCGACGCTCACGGTGCTTGAGAATGTGGAGCTTGTGAAGGATATAGTGAAGAATCCGCTTGATGCACATGAGGCACTTGCAAAGGTGGGGCTCACCGAGCATGAGAACAAGTTCCCTAACCAGCTCTCGGGAGGCGAGCAGCAGAGAATTTCAATCGCGCGAGCGGTTGCTAAGAATCCGAAGGTGCTGCTGTGCGATGAACCGACGGGTGCTCTTGATTCAGCAACCGGAGTTGAGGTATTGAAGCTTCTCATGGAGCAGTGCAGAAAGGGTGGAAATACGGTTATCATCGTAACACACAACAGCCTTATCGCGGACATAGCCGACACCGTGGTGCGCGTAAAGAACGGAAAAATCAAGTCCGTTGTGGATAACGCTTCACCGAAGGCTATCGAGGAGGTGGAGTGGTAATGCTTAGAAAAAAGATGATGAGGGATATAGGAAAAAATTTATCTTCTTTTATCACTATATTTATAATGACCTTCCTCGGTGTGTTTGTATTTTCGGGAATCCATGCTTACATGGATGGTATGGACTACAGTGGACAGAGATACTATGAGGAGAATAATCTGCAGGATTTGTGGATGCTTGGGGAGAATTTTTCCGATGAGGACATGAAGGATATTCTTGCCACGGACGGTGTGAAGGCTGCAGAGCGCGCACTGGTTATAAATACCGATTTGAAAAATTATAAGGACGTTGTTCTTGAGACGAATTTTGTTGAGAGCAAGAATATTTCGAGCATGCATGTGGTTGACGGAGAGGGCTTTGACTATGACAGTGACGGAATGTGGCTTGACAGCTACCTTGCGGACAATCTCGGCATCAAGGTCGGAGATGAGCTGACGCTCGCATACAAGGACTATGAGATTACGGGCAGGGTGGCAGGTCTTGTGAACACGCCCGACCATGTCTATTCAATCAAGGATGAGTCGGCGATCTTCCCGACACATGATGACTATGGCTATGTGTATTTGTCCATGAAATCGTTCCCTGAGGATTACATAAAGGATGAATTGAAGACTGCCGCTGCCGGAAAGCTTGGCATGAATGTTGGGGATGTGACGGATGAAATATTCGACATGGCTTTCCCTGAGTACAAGGCAAGCGATTATTATGTATATAATTATGCCTACGTCACATTGAAGGACGATGCGGATGAGCAGGCTGTAAAGGCACTTTTACAGAACAATATCAAGTCGGCGGTGGCTGTGACGGGAAGAGATGCGAGTGCGTCGGTGGAGGCTTATCAGAGTGAGGTTGAGGAGGGTGCAAGTTATTCGGGGATATTTACCTTCCTGTTTCTTTTCATAGCGGTGCTCTCGGTTGTCACGACAATGCATCGTTTTGTCAAGAAGCAGAGGACACAGATAGGAACCCTGAAGGCACTTGGATTCAGCAGAAAAAGGATAGAAAGACATTATCTGGGCTACGGGTTTTATGTGAGTGTCATCGCTGCAATTCTGGGACTGATTGGCGGAAGATTCATTATAGGAAATATTTTTGTAAATATGGAGGCAGGCTATTTTGAAGTGCCGGATATGGTTGTGGTCACAAAGCCGATTGTCTATGCAGTGGCGGCAGGAGTTGTGCTGTTAGTCACGGCAGCTACATATTTCACCTGTCACGGGCTTTTGAAGGAGTCGGCTGCACAGACGCTAAGGCTTGAGGTGCCGAAGGTGAAGGCGGGCGAGTTAAAGCCTGCGGGAAGCTTTGCCAAGAGATTTTCAGTTGGTGTGCGCTGGAATCTGCGCGATATCGGAAGAAACAAGGGAAGAACGATAACCGGTATTGTGGGAATTGTGGGCTGCACTATGCTTATAGTCTGTGCTTTTGGCATGAGGGACACAATTAAGTTCTTCATAAAGTGGCAGTTTGAAGATTTATATAATTTTGAGTATAAGCTTGATGTGGAGAGCACAATATCGGACGAGGCATATAATGAGCTGACAGACAGATATGGTGCTGCGACGAGCATGACGCTTGCCGTCGAGGCTTTTGATGCGTCGGGAAATACCTCAACCAGACAGATTGTCGTGACGGATGCAGGAGATAAGGTGAGATATACCGACCATAAGGCAAGAGACTTCGAGATGTCGGATGACGGAATATATATATCGGAAAAGCTATTGTCAATCCTTGGCTTAAAGGTTGGGGATAATGTGAGCTGGTCGGTGTACGGCGAGGAAAAAATATACACAACCGGAATTGCCGGAACCTTCCGTGAGCCGCAGGGACAGAAGTTTGCGATGACAAGAGCCTATGCGGAGAGCATCGGAATTGATTACAAGGCAGACTGCATTTATACAGATGAAGATTTAAGTGAAGTGAAAAATATCGCGGGTGTATCGCTCATAACCGGAATTGCTGCCCTGAAGGATGGAATGATGTCCATGATCAGCATGATGGACACGGTTATATTGCTGCTTATGGTGGTATCCGTAGTTCTCGCTGTTGTGATTATCTACAATCTCGGAATACTGTCCTTCTCCGAGAAGCAGTACCAGTTCGCAACCATGAAGGTGTTGGGCTTCGGAAGCAGACAGATAAGAAAGATATATGTCATGCAGAATCTCTGGGTCTGCGTCGTGGCAGTCATAATCGGACTTCCTCTCGGCGAGTACATGACAGCACTTATCTACAAGCTGGCGATGGGTGATAACTACGATATGCTGGTCCGTGTAGAACCAATCACCTATGTTGTCGGTGCCGTAGGCGTGTTCGCGGTGGCTTATCTGGTAAATCTCCTGCTTGGGCGCAAGGTAAAGACAATCGATATGGTTACGAGCCTGAAGGCAAATGAGTAGAAGAAGTGCGGATAATAGTCAGGTGAAGTGATAAGATGTTTTGTTTTTAAATATGTTATGTTAAATTACTATAACTGTGTTATAATAAAAGGAACTTAAGGATTATAACATGGAGGCCAATATGATACACAACGGAAAAAAGACAAGGAAAATAAGCATAAGGTTTAAGATTATGCTGCCGGTTACTGCGATTATGCTGATTATGGCGTTGGTGCTGGGGATTATGGGAAATCGTGCTGTCCTGAACGGAATGTCACAGCTTGGGGGCGAGGAGGCAGTGATGGCGGCAAAGGCAGCAGCGAATGTTGTTGATGGCGATGAGCTGGAAAGCCTGTATGAGAGCGGCGGAACGGGAGAAAGCTATGAGAGGATAAGGCTTGCCATGGATGCCGTGAGGCGTGAGCTGGGAGTTCTTTACATGTACACACTGTATGAGGACGGCGGTAAAATATATTATGGAATAGATACTGCTGAGGTTGATGCCTGTGAATACGGCTCCGAGTTTGACGCGACGTATGAAGAGCTTGCGGATGTGTTTGCCGGCAGCAGCTATACGGATAACGTAATCGGGAATTACGGTGCTTACTCAATAATAACGTCATATGCGCCTGTTTTTAACCGTAATAACGAGGTAGTAGGAATCATTGCATGCGACTATGATGCGACGCAGATAGAGAGAAGGATTTACAGCAGCAATAAAGCCAATATGGAAGCGACAGCGGTCTGTCTTGTACTTGCGGTTATAGCAATGAACGTGATTGTGGCTGTGATTATAAGGAATCTCAATAGGGTTGATAAGAAGATATATGATATTGTCAACAACGAAGGTGATTTGACTCAGAAGCTGGACATCAGAACGGGTGATGAGCTTGAAAATATTGCCGAAAATGTCAATGAGCTTCTCAATTACATAAGAAATATAATGATTAACATATCGGACAATTCTTCAGAACTCAGAAGCTCCTCCGATAAGATTGCCAATGATCTTTCCAATGCGCAGATAAGCATTTCGGATATATCTGCGACCATGGAGGAGATGAGTGCATCCATGGAGGAGACAAGTGCCTCACTGAGCCAGATTAATGAGTCGGTTAATGAGACCTTTGAAGCTGTGGAGGATATCAGCAGCCGGGCAGAAGGCGGAAATGATAAGTCCCGGAGGATAATGGAGAATGTGCAGGGAATATATGACAGTGCACAGCAGGCAGGCAGGAGCGCGAAGGAAGAGACGGAGAAAATGGCTGAGAGCATGCGCAGCAGGATTGAGAAATCCAAGGCGGTTGAAGAAATCAGCAGCTTGACCGAGCTTATTCTGAGCATTGCGAAGAAGACGAATCTTCTGGCGCTCAATGCAAGCATAGAGGCGGCGCGTGCAGGCGAGGCAGGACATGGCTTTGCGGTTGTAGCCGGTGAAATCGGGGAGCTTGCAGCTAATTCTACGCAGACGGCAGGAAGAATACAGACTGTCAGCAATGAGGTTATCAATGCCGTGGATGAGCTTGCGGAGGAATCAGGAAAAATGCTGGAGCTCATGGATACTACTGCGATGGAGGGATACAGAAGGCTTCTTGATACCTGCGACGATTACAGGAACGATGTAAGCGGCATGAGTGATATGATGAAAAGCTTTGCAGACAGGAGCAATTCCGTCAAGAGCAGCATGAATTTCATACGCGAATCAATAGCTGCAGTGAATATAGCGGTAGACGAGAGCACAAAGGGAATAACCAATGTCACGGAAAAGGCTGTTGAACTTACACAGGGAGTGAATGATATTGGTCAGGAGTCTCATAACAATGTCATTATATCGGATAAGCTTAATGCTGAGATAAAAAAATTCAAGCTGGGACGGGAATAGTAAAAACAGATACGAGGGCATACGGAAGCGCGAATAAAAAGGAGACCATGAATTATGGCTAAGCATACAAGGGGAGCAATCATAGACGCTTTCTGGACTCTTTTGGATGAAAAGTCTTTGGATAAAATTACAGTTAAGGATGTCATTGAGTTAGCTGAGATTAATCGTAATACATTTTACTATCATTTTGAAGATCTGTATGCGCTGCTCTATACAGTGTTTAGCGAGGAAGCAGAACATTATCGTTCTAACATAGATGAAAATTGTACGTTTTATGAAGAGTATGTCAGAGTGGCGGCTGTTTTTATGGATAACAGGAATGCCATCATCCATGTGTACAATTCAAAGGGCAGGGATGTGCTGAATAAATATGTGAAAGCGGCATCCGATGATTTTGTATCGCGTTTTGTAAAGCAAAAGGCTAAAGGAACAGGCTTATCAGATGATGGAATTTCTTATATTACCAGCTTTTACAGCTATGCGATTGCAGGCATCACTATAGAGTGGGTTGAAAAAGGTATGCCGGAGTATCGTAAGAATTTGCTGAAAACAGTGTCGGAAAGCTTTGAAGCATCTATAGATGTGATGATAAACGAGTATATTTCACATAACAATTAATCAAATTCAGTCAAATAGGGCGAAGTGTTCGAAAACGAATACTTCGCTGTTTTTGTCTATGGATTTAGGGAACAGGTAAAACTAAAATATAATCGTGGAAGTAACGAGGTGTTACAAATAGATTAGCGAAGCATTCAAAGACGAATACTTCGCTGATTTTGAATAAAACAGGAAGTCGGCGGACAATATGAAAAGATTGATGCGTGTAAAGCAGATTTACAGTGTGTTTGCAGGAGGTCTGATCATTTTCGGAATAATTCTGTTAACTCATCCCGGCATGTCAGCGGAAGTGTTTTGCAGAATATGTGGTGCATTGCTGCTTGTGTTTGGAATAATAAAATTATTTGGCTATTTCTCAAGAGATTTGCTTCAGCTTGCATTTCAGTTCGATTTTGCAATGGGGATTATTTCATGTCTTATAGGAGTTGTGATGTTATTCCGGTCAAGACAATTCATGGAAACACTTATTATAGGAATGGGGCTGTTCATTCTGGCAGATGCATTGCTAAGGGTACAGACTGCATTTGATGCAAAAAGAATAGGGGTAAAACAATGGTGGCTTATTTTAATAATGTCACTTATTACAGCCGTGATTGGGACATTGCTTTTTCTAAAGCCATATAATGGAACTGAGGGAGTTATGATTTTAATAGGGTTAAATCTGGTCGTTGATGGAATATTAAATCTTTTTGTTGTACAGAGTACCGTTGATATAATTAAAAGAAAGAATGAATGGAAACAGGTGATAAAATGAGTGTAGCAATTTTAACCGATACAAATAGTGGAATCAATGAAGCAAAAGCACAGGAGCTGGGAATTCATTTAATCCCAATGCCGGTGCTGATAGAACAACAAACTTTTTTTGAAGGCAGTAATTTAACAAATGATATGCTATGTTCAATTTTAAAGTCAGGAGCAAAAGTATCCACATCACAGCCGGCTTTAGGAGATGTAATCAGTAAGTGGGAGAAGCTTCTGGAAAAAGGATACGATGAAATAATATATATTCCGATGTCAGGTGGACTTAGCAGCTCGTGCAGTTGTGCAAAAGCGGCGGCAGAAGATTATGAAGGGAAAGTATATGTTGTTGACAATCATAGAATTTCTGTTACGCAGAAAGCTTCAGTTTTAAAAGCAAAACATATGGCTGATGAAGGCAGCAAAGCCTCTGCAATTGCAGAGTATCTGGAAAAAGATAAATATAATTCTTCTATTTATGTATCTGTTGAAAATCTCGACTATTTGAAAAAAGGTGGAAGAATTACACCTGCTGTTGCAGCTATAGCCTCAATACTTAAAATTAAGCCTGTTTTAAGTATTCAGGGTGAAAAGCTTGATTCTTATGCAAAAATACGTGGAAATATGTATCGGTGTGAGATGAAAATGCTTGATGCGATTAAAGCGGATATTGAAAAAAGATTCAATCAACCGAATGTTGCACTGTTACATGTTGGAACAGCCGGATTTGGAATTACAAAAGATCAGGCGGATAAGTGGCTGGAAATGACAAAAGAAGCTTTTCCTAATGCAGATGTATATTATGATGAACTTCCGGCAAGCATAGGTACTCATACGGGACCCGGAACAGTAGGAATAGGATTGTCTGTAGATTATGAATAAACATACAAAAGGTGTATATCATGTTATATTTATACATATCAGCTCCGTTGTACGAAGCAAGTTGTTCTAAGGACTCTGAGAAATGTTTATTATTTATACGCCACCGAAGCAAAGCATACTTCCGTGTATGCATTGCTTCTGCTATGGAGAGAACAGAGTCCTAAGAACATCTAAGCTTCTCACAAAAGTCGTGATATGCATAAATATAACATGATATACACGATTTAGCTTATAGAGCATGTTTTTACATTTGAATCTTTTTTTGAAAAAAGTATATAGATATCAAAGATAATAATTAGGAAGGGAAAGTGGTAAATTTGATAAAAGAACGTATCGCAAAAATAATAAGAGTATTATCGGTTCCGCCGATTATGGTATCAATTTTTATTCTTATCTTAGCCTTTAACAAGAATAATATTTTCAGAAATTCGGAAGAAATAATAATTATGATTGTATTCTTAGGTCTTGTTCCAGCCCTGGCATACGTGTTAAGCGGCATTATACCGGCTGTCAGGTCAAAAGGAAGGGAAGGTCAGAGAAAGCTTGCCTTTGTCACAAATCTTGTTGGCTATGGTATTGCTTTATTATGGGCAGTTTTAACAAATGTAAGTAAGGAATTACTGCTTATTTGCTTAACGTATTTTCTTTCGGTAGTATTTCTGGCAATATGCAACAAAGGATTCCATTTCAGGGCAAGCGGGCATGCATCGGGCTTTACGGGACCATTGGTTTTAATGATTTACTTTTTGGGCTGGAAAGTTATTGCTCCGGTACTGATTATTGCTGCACTTATCGTATGGGCTTCACTTTATTTAAAGCGTCATACCATAAAGGAATTAGCCGGAGGAATTTTGGTAAATGTTCTTGCATTTATAATTTCGGTTATGATAATCACAGTGCTTTAAGGCATGATAATGAGTAAATAGGATGCATCATCATGTATCTTGGCAGAGCGCATATCGGAACCTTATTTGGCTCCTCTGGTGCAGTAAATACCGAGATTGCCAAAATCATGCCAACCTTTTTGGTTTCTGTCTCGTTTGTTGCGATTACAAGAATCTCCACAGCCGGGTTCTATGCAACGGAAAAAGCTGTCTTGTTCTATATTCTAACATTTATTGAACCTGTCCTCATACTTGTGCTGATGCTTATACTGCCGCCGCTTTTTGGGTGACAGATTAAAATCAAATAAATAATATCCAGGCAATTATCTGTCTGCCGGATTACTCAGAAAAATTACATGATAAAAACAAGCAGGAACAACTATTTTTAAAGTTGTCCTGTTTGTTTTTTTATGGAAACATTACGATGATAATTTGATAAACTGGAATTGATTTACTTTGTTTGTAAATCTTCCAGAAAGAAAATTCCCTCTGTTAGGTTGATAAACATATCCTTGTCCTTGATTACATGAATTTTATTGTTCCACCAGACAGTAGTGTTATTAGCAGAGATTGTTTTGCTTGTTCCATCCTTAAGAAAATAAGTAATTGTAATAGTAGGTTCTTCTTCGCTATTCACTTTCTCAAATAAATCATATTTCAGAAATCCCGTTAGCTTTAAGGCTAATTCAATATCCTCACGGCTTGAAATTTCTTTAACATCATCTGTGACACTCGGATACGTGATATTTACAGACTGAATATCATTTATGCGAGGCAATCCCCAAAGATACATACCATTCGTAAATATGTTGATTCCAACAATCAAAACTGTCATAACTATCACTTCTATCAAAAATCGAATAAGACATTTGAAAATCTTGTTCATCAATTTATCCTCCAATCTTGATTTCTCCTGCTCCCAAAATTCCGGTTTGCCGGATTCCAAAATAATATTTTCCATAATTATATCATAATCACATAATCCGGAAAAATGCCAAAGAATAATTGAAAAAATATATTGCATAATAACCACTGACGTGATAATATTAACTAGGTTAGAAATAACTAACATAAGTTATATACATGATACTACACGGAAGTACGAAGCGGAGGTTGATATGTCAGTACAGGAGTTTATGGCTTACAGACAGGGAGCAAGCTTCAGGATGCAGGTGTCTATGGAGCTGGTGCTGCATTGTGCCCCTATACTAAAGGATGTGAAGCCTGCCAACATTGTGGTTGTGACGCCGGAAAAGTTCAGACTGTATGTGCGGCTTCTGTCAGGCACGGAAATTGCGTGGCTGCTGCTTAACGTCAATAAACAGAGAGCGATACTGTATCTGTACAGACGTGACAGGCTCGAAGCTTATCTTTCCGATAAGGACATTGGGGATTTCCTTGCAGAATATGGCTATCGGGGCGGAAAGCTTGAGGATAAGCTTGCAAGGCTTGCAAAGAGAGTTGAGTGCTTTGGCGGCGGCAAGGTGAGCTTCCCACATGAGATAGGCATATTTCTGGGATATCCGCTGTGGGACGTTGAGGGGTTTTTGAAAAATAACGGGGAGAACAGTATCGGAAACGGCTACTGGAAGGTGTATGATGACCTTGCGGGTGCGCTCCGCACGTTTGCAAGCTTTGACCGAAGCAGGGAAAGAGCGATGGAGGAGCTTGTACAGGGAAAGAGTATTCGTGAGATAGCAGTGTGAGGATGGAAATTGCGTTTAGCAAACGCCTTAAATTATGAAAAGAAAGAGAGGACAAGATGAATGGGAAAGGTTAGTATTGTATATTGGAGCGGAACAGGCAACACGGAGGCCATGGCTGCCGCGATGGCAGAGGGAGCGAAGGACGCGGGCGCAGAGGTTGAGCTTCTGACAGTTGACAAGGCAGATGCTGCGGCTCTTTCGGAGGCTAAGGCTTTTGCACTCGGCTGTCCTGCGATGGGAGCAGAGGAGCTTGAGGAGGGCGAGATGGAGCCTTTCATGGCAGAGCTTGACAGTCAGATTGCCGGTAAGACGATTGCACTTTTCGGTTCCTATGGCTGGGGCGGCGGAGAGTGGATGCGCGAATGGGAGTCAAGAGTCGCTGCCGATGGAGCGGCTGTTTTATCCGGTGAGGGAATAATCGCCGACAACGCACCGGATGATGATGTGCTCGCAGAGTGCAGGGCAGCGGGCGCGAAGCTGGCGGCGTTGGTATAATATAATATGCTATCATAATTAAGACAACAAAGCCTCACGGGCAGTGCAACACACTGCTTATGGGGCTTTTTAATTTATGGAAAACAGCTTTTCCATAAAGCTATTGATAATATATCAGCTATTGCTTATGTTATCTTAAAATATAATTAATTTGCTGTTTTAGTATAATATTTTACAAATTTGGTTGTAGGTATTACTTATCTTGGTATTCTATGGCATAAGAATTTTTCTGTAATTACATCGCATGGTAAGAATCTGCCACAAGAAATTCCCAATAGTTTCTCATTGTAATAGTTGTTTTTTGAAAATTTAATAAACTAAACCAATCTAAAATTAATATGTTAAATTCTTATAAATGTGTTATAATTAAGGAGGAATAAGCGTGACATTTGAATGGGATGAAGATAAAAATATAATAAATAAGCAAAAGCATAAAATTTCTTTTGAAACAGCACTTCATGTCTGGCAACGGATGTGGAGAGGAGGCTCTATTATGGTGAAGAAATTAGTAACTACTAAAGGTCAAAAGCCTACTTTGGAACAGTTAAGAGAAGTGGAGGAAGCTAAGAAATACCCTATCGAATTTGATGAGGACTGCCAAGAATTGTCACCGGATCTTATGAAGGCTTTTAAAAATGCGCGGATTCAGCAGAATCGTCATAAAAATGCTTAGAGATATATGATTTTCACGGAGGATTATTGTTATGAAGAACTTAAAGGTATTGTTGTTAAACGGAAGCCCAAGAACTAACGGTAACACCGCGGTTGCGCTCAAGGAGATGGAGAAGGTTTTTAACGAGAACGGCGTGGAGACGGAGATTGTCAACGTCGGAAACAGGGAGGTAAGAGGCTGTGTAGCCTGCAACGGCTGCAGCACCAAGGGAAAGTGTGTGTTCGACGATGTTGTGAACGAGATAGCACCTAAGTTTGAGGAGGCGGATGGTCTTGTCGTTGCAAGCCCGGTTTACTTTGCGTCCGCGAATGCGACACTTATCGCATGTCTTGACAGACTGTTCTACAGCACAGGCTTTGACAAGACGATGAAGGTTGGTGCGAGCGTGGTGTGTGCAAGACGTGGAGGCTGTTCGGCGACGTTCGATGAGCTGAATAAGTATTTTACGATATCAGGCATGCCGGTGGCATCGAGTACATACTGGAACTGTATTCACGGAAGAACCCCGGGCGAGGCAGAACAGGACGGCGAGGGACTTTTTACGATGCGTTCGCTTGCAAGAAACATGACCTTCCTCATGAAGAGCATTTCGCTTGGGAAGGAGCAGTTCGGATTGCCTGAGAAGGAGAAGAGAGTTGCCACGAACTTTATAAGATAGAGTGAAAAATTTATTGACATTTTTTCCTTGATATATTATAGTTCAGATAGTGTTTGGATAAATAACAGATGCAGACCACCGGACGGATTTAGGACATGTATTCAGCGGATGAATACGGGATGTGGCTCATGTTTTTATGTGGTGAGAGACAAGGATATCCGGTCAGGTTAAGCCATGCGGACAGGCGGGTCGGTTGCCGAAGTGTGACTAGGGCACACATTATTGATTGGGTTAGAAGCCCGAATTTTATAAGTTGATTTACTGAATATCATGCGTATGCACATCATCTTGTGAAACAGTCAATAAGAGCGGTAACGGTACTCTGCCAGGATAAACTCTGAGATAGTTTTTATCATATAGGGATAATGATTTTTTTGCACAGGCGTGAATATTCACGCCTGTTTTTTGTGCGGTAATGTCTAAAATCAGGCGCGGTCAGGACATGACTTTCTAAAAATGTATGTGCGGAGGTTGCCATGGATTTAAAGAGACAAGCCTCTGCGCCGCTTTATGAGGCGCTTGAGAGGTTTAGAAAAGCAAGAATTGTTCCGTTCGATGTTCCGGGGCATAAGAGAGGAAGAGGTAATCCAGAGCTGGTGGACCTGCTTGGGGAGAGGTGCGTCGGGATAGATGTCAACTCCATGAAGCCGCTTGACAATCTGTGTCATCCGGTGTCGGTAATTAAGGAGGCTGAGGAGCTTGCTGCCGATGCGTTCGGCGCTGAGCATGCCTTTTTCATGGTCGGAGGGACTACATCGGCGGTTCAGAACATGGTGCTGTCCGTGTGCAAGGCGGGCGATGAGATTATCGTGCCGCGAAACGTCCATAAGAGTGTAATCAATGTGATGATACTCTGCGGCGCAATTCCGGTGTATATAAATGCCGAGGTAAATACCAGAATCGGGATAATGCTCGGTATCACCAAGGAGCAGGTTGAGGAGGCGATACTTGCACATCCGCGTGCTGTTGCCGTTCTGGTCAATAATCCGACCTACTATGGAATCTGTTCGGATATCAAGGGAATCTGTGAGCTGGCACATTCCTATGGGCTTAAGGTGCTTGCTGATGAGGCTCACGGAACACATCTGTACTTTGGAAATAATCTTCCGATATCGGGCATTGCGGCGGGGGCTGATATGGCGGCGGTGTCAATGCACAAGTCGGGCGGTTCGCTCACACAGAGTTCAATTCTGCTGACAAATAACGGAATGAATGCAGACTATGTGAGAACGATTATAAATCTCACGCAGACCACGAGCGCATCGTATCTTCTGATGGCAAGCCTTGACATTTCCAGAAGAAATCTTGCACTCCGCGGAAGGCAGTCATTCCAGAAGGTGATGGAGTGGGCTGAGTATGCGAGGGAGGAAATCAACTCCATAGGCGGCTATTACGCCTACGGAAAGGAGCTGATAAACGGCAGCTCTGTGTATGATTTTGACGTGACGAAGCTGTGTGTGTTCACCAGAGATATAGGGCTTGACGGAATCGAGGTCTATGACATTCTCCGCGATGAGTACGACATACAGATTGAGTTCGGCGATATAGGAAATATACTGGCGTACATATCAATAGGTGACAGAATACAGGATATCGAGCGTCTCATGGGGGCACTTGCCGATATAAGCCGCCTCTACAAAAAGGAGGAGAAGCGCTTCGAGGTCGACAGGGAGATGCTTCTTCCAAGGGTGCTTGCTTCGCCGCAGGAGGCTTTCTATGCGAATAAGGAAAAGGTTCCGATAAGGGAGGCAGCAGGAAGAATTTCAGGCGAATTTGTGATGGCATATCCGCCGGGAATACCTATCGTTGCGCCGGGTGAGGAGATAACGGAGGACATTATTGATTACATACTCTATTCAATAGAGAAGGGCTGCTCCATGCAGGGTATGGAGGACCCGGAGGTTAAGTATCTTAATGTGCTGGTATTTTAGGCTGTTATGGAAAATGCAGATATTTGTAAAACATATATTGCAGGAAGTTTGTTTTGTGAATATAGATAGTATAAGTGATGCGGCATAGTTATAAGCAATAGTTATCAGTAATAATTATCAGGAGTGTATCGGTTATGGAAATTTGGTTTTCGGAAAATCATTCGCCGCATGTGCGTTTTGATATCCGCGTGGAGAGACAGCTCTATTCGGCTAAGAGCGAATATCAGAGAATAGATGTCTTTGCTTCGCCTGAGTTCGGGAAGTTTCTTACGCTTGACGGAAGTGTTATTTTTTCCGAGCAGGATTGTTTTATCTACAATGAGATGGTGGTGCATGTGCCGATGTCGGTGCATCCGCATGTCGAGAAGGTGCTTATTATCGGTGGAGGTGACGGAGGAGTCGCCAAAGAGCTTATCAACTACGATACAGTAAAATGCATAGATATAGTTGAGCAGGACGCCATGTTCATTGAGGCATGCAAGGAGTTCTTTCCGGAGACGGCAAAGGGGCTGGACGATGAGAGAGTGCACGTCTACAACACCGATGCGCTACGTTTTTTACGCTCCCAGACGGATGTGTATGACCTTATTATAAATGATGCCACAGACCCGTTTGGTGCGTCGGAGGGCTTCTTCACAAGGGAGTTTTACGGCAACTGTTACAAGGCACTGAAGGATGACGGAATACTTGTCTATCAGCATGGAAGCCCTTTCTATGATGAGGACGAGCAGGCATGCAGGCGGATGCACAAGAAGGTGTTCAACACCTTCCCGATAAGCAGGGTATATCAGGCGCATATACCGACCAGCCCTTCGGGCTACTGGCTTTTTGGCTTTGCGTCGAAAAAATATCACCCACTGGCTGATTTTAAGCCGGAGGAGTGGAAAAAGCTGCAGATACCTACGGAATACTATACCTGTAATCTGCACACCGGAGCGTTTATGCTTCCAAAATACGTTGAGGAATTGTTAGAAGAGGAGGAAAAAAGATGAGTCGTTTATTGGTAATCGGATGTGGTGGAGTTGCTTCAGTGGCAATTCATAAGTGCTGTCAGCTTAGTGAGGTGTTCACGGAGCTGTGTATAGCCAGCAGGACTAAGAGTAAGTGTGATGCGTTAAAGAAGGAGCTGGAGGGAAAGACAAATACGAAGATTACGACAGCACAGCTTGACGCCGACCATGTTGATGAGATAATTGCTCTTATCAACAGCTACAAGCCGGATGCAGTGCTCAATGTAGCACTTCCGTATCAGGATTTGACAATTATGGATGCCTGCCTTGCAACCAAGGTTTCCTACATTGATACAGCAAATTATGAGTGTGAGAACACGGATGACCCGGAGTGGAGAAAGGTGTACGAGGAGCGCTGCAGGAGACTTGGCTTCACGGCTTATTTTGACTATTCCTGGCAGTGGGCTTACAGGGAGCGTTTCAAGGAGGCAGGAATCACGGGACTTTTAGGAAGCGGCTTTGACCCGGGAGTTACCAGTGTGTTCACAGCTTACGCGCTCAAGCATTATTTTGACGAAATTCATACAATAGATATATTGGACTGCAACGGCGGCGACCATGGCTATCCGTTCGCAACCAACTTCAATCCGGAGATTAATCTCCGTGAGGTATCCGCACCGGGCTCATATTGGGAGAACGGAAAGTGGATTGAGACTAAGCCTATGGAGATTAAGAGAGAGTACGATTTCCCTGAGGTAGGAATGAAGGACATGTACCTTCTTCACCATGAGGAGATAGAGTCACTCGCGGCTAACATCCCGGGAGTAAAGAGAATCCGTTTCTTTATGACATTCGGACAGAGCTACCTCACACACATGAAGTGCCTTGAGAATGTCGGAATGTTATCGACGACACCGATTAACTTTGATGGCAAGGAAATCGTTCCAATCCAGTTTTTAAAAGCGCTTCTTCCTGACCCTGCCTCACTCGGACCAAGAACCGTCGGCAAGACCAATATAGGCTGTATCTATACAGGAATCAAGGACGGCAAGGAGAAAACTCTCTACATCTACAATGTATGCGACCATCAGGAGTGCTACCGCGAGGTCGGCTCACAGGCAATCTCCTACACAACAGGTGTTCCTGCCATGATTGGAACAATGATGGTTGTGAAGGGGCTCTGGAACAAGCCGGGTGTATTCACCGTCGAGGAGTTCGACCCGGATCCATTCATGGATGCTCTCAATAAGTACGGACTTCCTTGGGTTGTGTGTGAGAATCCGGTGCTGGTGGAGTAGACTGTTGCCCCTGATGGCACACATGGTATTTATCTGCAGATATATAGCAAGTATCTGCCTAAAGACTGTGAAATTAACTTCTTGGGCAGAAAAATTGATTGATGTTATAAGGCATATCAGTCTATGGATGACATTATAGTGTCTGTTAGGCAGAGAAAAACATTATAATACTGCGAAAAATCAGTCCAAGGCAGGCAGTGTATGAGCACATGGGCAGAGAAAATTCACAAAAATAGAATTTTAGAAGGATTTTCTCTGCCCATAAGTGTTATATTGGATATGAATGGACAGAAAACATAAGACAATGACATGGAGAAATGCCTATTTTACATCGTGCAAAAGAAATAATTGAAGCCGGCTTTTAGGTATGAGTAGGAGAAACTGATGAATAAATATGACAAATGCATTGAATTGTGGGACGACATTTTTTCAAAACAAGAATCTGTACTTCCTAAGAAAAAAGAATCCGGAAATGTGGAGTTTGATAAAGGCTTAGCATGGTTGACAGATAACGCTTTATCGGTGCTTGATTTTGGATGTGGAAGTGGCACAGCACTGTTTTTGTGTAATAAGTATGGTACCGATACACATATTGGGATAGATTTGTCATCGCAAGCGATAAAGAGTGCTATAGAGAAAAGTAAAATGATTGAAAACGGGAATTTTAAGTTTTTATGCGGAGGAATTGAGGCATTAAAGGGAATACAGGATGAGTCTATGGATTCTGCCATTTTATCTAATATTATTGATAACCTGTATCCGGACGATGCAATCAGTGTTTTAGAAGAAATCAAGCGTATCCTGAAAAAGAACGGAAAACTTCTCGTAAAGTTAAACCCATTCATTTCTGATGAACAGATTAAGGAATATGGGATTAAAAAGATTAGTGGTAATCTATTAGATGACGGAATGATTCTTTGGAACAATACTAATGAAGAATGGAAAGATATCCTTGGGGCAAGATATTCGATAAGTGACTATGTAGAAATATATTATGAAGAATACGGACAGATTAATAGGATGTATTTATTGACTAAATAAGTAAAATAATATGTACTGGTATCCTTGCCATTTTTTGTACTATTTTGTTTGTTGTTTTAATCATTATCAGCATTATAAGATATGTTATGAAAAAACTATGCAAGCATGTGTTTATTGCAGCTTTGCGTTTTGTGGCGTTAGAGCATGACAGGATAGCTGATGAGTTGTTTCATAAGAAGTCGATATCAGCACTTATATGGTTGATTTCACAAGGGCGTGAATTGGAAGCGGCTTATCAAAATGAAGCAATTTTTATTTCTACCGATAAATCGAAAAACAAAGTATCAATATGGATAAACAAGCAGGAAAGCTTATTTAATTCAATGGAAAAATTACTTCAATTTGCCGAAATAAAAGGACATAAGTTAATTGATGTTTGGGATGAAATACATTTAGATACATTATTTTAGAAGGTAAATTTGAACGCAGAATAAGCAATCCCACGCTTCAAGTGTGTAGAGCAATAAGCGGGGGTAAGGGGGATGCTTCTTGTCCGAAGGGCAAGAAGATGGAGATTAGAAAGAGTTTAACAAC
>OLGY01000109.1_pt1 | contig 70262 bp, 53 predicted proteins | sample 1605951 | NCBI WGS metagenome assembly OLGY01 (sample SAMN03283280) | human gut metagenome | biome: human-associated habitat; material: feces | host: Homo sapiens | place: Peru | collected 2012
TTATTCAAAGATTAGCTTTCATTTTTTGAAAGAATATAATAAAACAGCAAAAGACATACACCAACAAGTCTCTTAATATTCAATGCGGAAAATTACAATTCATACAATCTTTTTGAAATCAATTTTATCCCTCATTTTTTCATGCTTTTCCTTTGGCTTAGATAAGGGAACACAATACTTATGTTCATTACAAATAACAAGCACTCCAAGAAAAGGTCGCTCGTCCTTACCAATCTGAGGAGATACCGATAAAACTCTGTCATCTATATTATGTAAGTTTCTGGTATATTTCATATCAATACGATATACTTCTAATGGTGCTTGAATCATTCATTTCTTCTTTAAAATATTTCAAGGACTATGTTTCCATAGTCCTTGAATGTAGTGTCACCGTAGCGACCCTAACGCTTTTTGAACGTCCACTTATCGGCAGGACCCTCCTTCAATATTATTGAACCAAATGCCATTCTTTTGTCAATGAATTTCTAAAAATTCATAATCTTTTTATATTTAGCACAAATCATTTTTCAGCCTCGTAGAGCGAAATACACCCACCGCACAAATCTTCGATTTGTACTCTGTGTATTTCGACTAATTATTCTTTTGAATGCCTTCTTTTATCTTATAAATACGTATCTTCCAAATCAAATATTGTACTATCCAAACTACAACAAATATTGCAACAAAAATAGCAAAATAGCTTAATACACCTTTAACAGAATGCTCCATCCATTCGCAAATATATGCAACTGTCATCATAAGTACAGATACAATTCCAAAATAAATGCTTGTTTGTTTTAATAAACTCCACTTATCTATTTCCCAGATAACAGATGCTCCTGCAAATCCTGCTCCAAGAACGGCACTTAAAACAGTCTGTATGATAATCGCTGTTACCTCATTGCCAAATCGTTCAATCAAACTCGGAACACATGAATAGTAACTACCATCACCGATTGCAAGTGAAATTCCAATTGTAATCAAATAACTAATTACAATTCCACCCAATAATCCAACAAATATTCTAGAAAATAATTCTTTTTTCATTTTTAGTCACCTCATAATCCTAATACTTTTTTGATCCTTGAAACATATCTTCTGGAAACATAACTTACAGTCCCATTCGATAATTCCATACAAATTGTTCCTACAAAGCTTAAATCAAGGCTTTTAACCTTCTTAAGATTCACGATTTCTGAATTTGATATTCTTACAAACTTACTGTTATCCAATCTTTCTTCCGCTTCATATAGTCTCAATCTAATTTGATACGTACCATTGTCAGTTTGGGTAAAAACCTTACTGTCTTCTGCGTAAATCTTTACTATGTGATCCGGATCTAATAGTTCGATCTTATCCTCTCTGATACCGGAAATAATTGTTGGAGCATCATCTAATCTGCTTACAAAATCAACAACTCTGTTAACTTCTTCCGTCATCTGTGCTGTTGTAATCATAATTTCAGGTTCTTTAGCTTCCGCATCGATATTAATATTCAGTTTCATGATTTTCCTCCTTTCTTGCTTTGTAGTATATCTGAATTAGGATTATTATCTATACTTTATCAATAGGTGGTCATTTTTTCTACCTAACTGGTCAAAAACAATGTTTTCGCAGTTGATTCTTTCCCTTGTTTTTTCCCTTATGAGGGTTCATAAACAAGGGTAAAACGATATAACACAATACAAGATGTGACGGGGAGGACACCCACGAAATTTTTAGTATTTTCAAGGGTTTGCCGAGATTTCTATAACCAAATATAACAGTTATTACATGTAGGGACGTTCCTTCTGTCACAAAGTACATGTAGGGACGTTCCTTCTGTCACAAAGAGTGTCCCTCTGTCTTATTCGTTACACGGGGACACTCTTTGTGACAGAAGGAACGTCCCCGATTTCCGGTCAATTTCATCTAAAGTGTCCATTAGCGGATCCGGCATATTGAATCCTCATTTTTCTTGTGATAACTTTTCCCACAGCGTATCAGAACATCAGGAGGAGTAAATTATGCCAAGAAAATATTATCCATTAACACCTTCACAAAAGATACATTTCAAACCAATTATTGAATTTGGCACTCAGCAAGTCGCAAATATAAGCATTTGTATGACTCTGCAGGCGCCGCTAGATTTCGGTTTGCTAAAAAAATGCATACAGCTGGAGTACGAAAGATACGAATGCCTGCGAATCCGTTTTACAAAAGTTGACTCAAATGGAGAGGTTCGGCAATATGTTGTTTCTCGCGATGACAGAGATATTGATTACGAAAACCTTTCATGGCTTTCCGGTGATGACGCTTATCACCGCATGGAAGAATGGTCCAGAACTCCGTTTGACGGGGACAATATTCCGATGAACGTGATAAAAATGCTCTCTCTTCCGGGTGGCTACAATGGGCTGTACATCAAGATCGATCACAGACTCATGGATTCATGTGGAGCTATCGTCATGGTGAATGACATCATGGAACTGTACTGTCATTACAAATTTGGCACGCCTTATCCTGAGGACATGGCAAGTTTCACTGACATGGTCGAACGTGATCTAAAAAAAAGCACAGACGAAAAACGTGTCTCAAAAGACCGCATGTACTGGCAAAATGTGCTGGAGGAAAATGGGGAACCTATTTACTCCGATATACAGGGACAACGGATACTCCAGGAAAGCAGGCGTCTTCACAATGACAAGTCACTCCGCGCTGCAGATCAGGAAATTAACAACCTGTCTGTCGCTACAAAGAACTATCATCTAGATGCTGAGCCAACCCAGAATCTTCTGGATTTTTGTATGAACAATCACATATCCATGACCAACCTCATTCTCATGGGAATACGAACTTATCTCTCCAAGGCAAATGGCGGACAGACTGACATTTCCATAAGGAATTATGTTTCAAGACGTTCCACACATGCCGAGTGGGTATCAGGTGGCTCTCGCGCAATGGCATACCCTTGCAGAACCATCATTGATCCGGACACAGAGTTTTTGGATGCAGTTTTCATGATTCAGGATGTTCAGAATCATGTATACCGACACTGCAATTATGACCCGGAACTTTTGTCTGACCAGATGAAAGAAATGTTCCACACTCCTCCACACACTACTTATGAGAGCGTGGGGCTTACTTACCAGCCTCTTCCTATCAGGCTTAAAAATCCGCATCTCGAAGACATTTCCGTAAGGAGCATGTGGATTCCAAACGGTACATCAAAACAAAAGATCTATCTCACCGTCATGCACAGTGCAAATGATCTGGGCCTGAATTTCTATTTCAGATACCAGACCGCAAGTCTCTCCGAACAGGACATTGAACTGTTCTACTACTACCTTATGAAGATAATCTTCAAAGGCATTGCCGAGCCAGAAATGACCGTGGGCGAAATCATCGAATGCATCTGACCAATTTTTGGGGACGGAGGTGCCTGCCCCCATTTGATTAATTCAAAAAGGAGATTTTTAATATGAATAACAATATAACATTTTTAAACATTGTTTCCGAATACTGCAATACGCCAGCTGATGAAATCACTAATGATATGCGATTCATAGAGGATTTGGGCTTTAGCTCTCTTGATTTCATGACTTTTCTTGGCGACCTTGAAGATACATTTGACGTGGAAATCGATGAAGATGAGATCCTCAACATCCACACTATAGAAGACGCCATCAAGTACCTTGACAACCTGACAAGCTCTTCTGCATCGGTTTAACATTAAAAATCTGGGACGACGGAGTATGTCCCATTTTGCTTCACATAAAAGAAATGGAGATATGATATATGGAAGAAAATATTCTGGAAATTGTTGAAAAAAGCTGCCTAATACATAGAGATGTAATAGCTGTTAAATATCTGTCTCACAGAGAGATTGTTGAAAAGAGCTACGGAGATCTGTGGGATGACATTCGCAAAACTGCTGTCATTTTGCGAAATAATGGACTCTGCGGAACACATATTGCACTGGTGGGAAGCAGCTCTTATGAATGGATCTGCGCCTACATGGCTATACTTTTCATGGGAAATACTGCTGTACCACTGGATGCAAACCTGTCAGCGTCAGAATTACATGAACTTCTGAATCGATCAGGATCAACTGCATTATTCTGCGGAGCATCCAGAAAGGATGTGATAACAGAACTGACAGACGATTGTCCCGAAATGAATATTGTATTCACCATGGAAAAGGAAGTCAATATAGAGCATCTGGAGGGGTCAGATTCAAATCCACAATTAGCAATTTTGTCATTTGAACAGCTCCGTAGCGAAATCACCATACCGGATGACTTTGCATTTGCCGATCAGGATAAGGATAAAATGTGTACGCTTATGTATACCTCTGGAACAACAGGCAAAAGCAAAGGCGTCATGCTGTCTCAATTCAATCTCGCACAAAATGTTGAAAATGTATATGTAAATCTGGAACCTGGTGTAACTATTCTGAGCGTTCTGCCTATACATCACGCATTCTGCCTGACAATGGAATGGATGAAGGGCATTTCACTGGGCGCCACTATCTGCATCAATGACTCGTTGCTCCACATGCTGAAAAACATGAAACGGTTCCAGCCTGTCGGCATGCTGATGGTTCCTCTCATGGTAGAAACCATCTACAAAAAACTCAAAGATGTCAACCCTCTCCTTCCTAAAAAGCTAGTTGCAAAGGAAGCATTTGGCGGTAAACTGGAATATATATTCTGCGGAGGCGCATATCTGGATCCTATGTATGTTACCGAATTCAAAAAATACGGAATAGACATACTCCAGGGATACGGCATGACTGAATGCTCCCCTGTAATTTGCTCCAACAATCACAGATACAACAGGCCCGGATCCGTTGGCAAACTCCTGGACAACTGCGCTGTTCGTTTTGTCGATGAGGAAATTCAGGTAAAAGGCACAAGCGTCATGTCCGGATACTACGACATGCCGAACGAGACCGCAGAAGCTTTTCAAGACGGCTGGCTCTGCACCGGAGATCTCGGTTATCTCGACTCCGACGGTTTCATGTATATAACCGGAAGGAAAAAGAACCTCATCATTCTGGCAAATGGCGAAAACATTTCCCCTGAGGAACTGGAAGGAAAGCTTTCTGTAGAGCCCCTTATTTCAGAAATAGTCATTACCGGCGACGGCAACCATCTCACTGCTCACATATATCCAGATCAGGATTTTGTAGATAAGAAACATATGGATACAGCCAGGACTTCTGAAAAATTGCAAAGAATTATTGATACCTTCAACAAAAAACAGCCAACATACAAAAGGATCTCTGCACTGGATATAAGAAAAGAGCCGTTTGAAAAGAGTTCGACAAAAAAGATCAAAAGAAATCTCGTATAACAATAGACTCACACGCATTATTGTTGTAACATTGCTGTATTAGATAGTGACAAAACTGCACCACCAAGCTATGCAGCAGATAAAGGAGACAGCCATGATCAACTCAACCGATCCCCGATATGACAGAACTGAAAGTGACCTTCTAGATGCATTCAAGATACTTGCAGGTCAAAAGGCTCTGAACAAAATAAGCGTGTCCGAGATAACCAAACTCACAGGTGTGACCAGAAGCACATTTTACAACCACTATGAAGACATGCCTGCTTTCATCAATGCCATGGAAGACCGCATCGTCGATGAAATATTTCAGATCATGAATAGCTTCAAACCGGAAGGCAATCTTGAGATCTGCCACCAGTTCTTCAGATCTCTATGCGAATACATGAAAGCAAATAGATTTCTCATGATCATCATTGCCACACCTGAGGCTTATGATTTCGTGGAAAAGGCACTGACAATGTTCCACAGATACGTGCAATTAATTCTGGAAAAATCCAGCAAGACAGGCCTGGCCCAGGAGAAATTCTCATACGCCGTAGCATACGCAATAGGCGGCGTGGTTGGTATCCTGCACAAGTTTGCGGTGGATAACTGCCAGGAAAGCAGCGACAAGGTGTCTGCTTTCCTGACAGAAGCGTTTCTGGATGGTATGAGACCGTATTTGGGGGTGTAGGTCTCACCATTTCCTGAAACCCCAATAAAGTCTCCTCGAAACACTATGATATCTTCAACTTATTCTCAAGCCAAGAAATAATTATTCCACAATACGGTGTTAAATCTCTTTCCCGAACCAGGCTTTCATATGTACGCTCCAACTCACGTATAAATACTTCCTGGGATTTTCCCTTACATTTCCTCATGATTCTACGCTGTTCTTCCTGCAATACTTTTTTACGCGTCGCTGGAAGAGAAACAGCCTCACAATTTAAGTTCAGGGTCTCTGTCACATCCTTATTGATTTCTTCATCATCCGAATAAATGCTACCATCTGATCTATACTTTATCTTTCTAATCGACAACTCATCAAAAGGATTAACTGTAATCTCTGTATTTCCTCTATGTGCATCGCAGGTTGTATCCTCATGTTTTACGCCTTTTGTCAAACTGTTTCCATAGCAGACGCCTAGCATCCATTTAAAATCCAAAGTAGATTTTTTGTCATGTTCAATTTCACCATGTGGATGTCTCGGTCTGCAGTGTTCAACTCTTTCGACATTTGGACTAGCAATTTTCTTCATACAATATGCACACAAATGCTTTTGTTCTTCCCACATCTGGATCCTGACATCCTGTAAAACATTCGTAGGCATGTCCACCTCATAATCTGCATCAGGATACTGCTTACGAAATTGCAACAGGCTGTTCGGTTCCTTTCCTCTTCTTACAACTATCATACACTATTCTCCCAATATCTTTTCCAAATCAAGTGCTGTTCTCGCTGCTGCAATATCAGGATCTGTCGTTCCAACAACATCCTCAATCTCCGATAAAACTTTATCCGCTTCATCATATTGCTTATTATCCATGAATACATAAAATGCCTTCAATAGCTCTGTTATTCTCATTGGACGTTCAGATACCTTCATCACTTCCCTTAGTATGGAATTTGCATCTCTTCCATATGTCTGCGCCGCTGGAATATAAATCTCTCCGTTATCCAAGATTCGAATCCGCTCTCTGGAAACAGAATTGATAACTGCCGGGGCATGTGAACTGACGATGAATTGTATCTTTGGGAAAATACTGATTAAATCGCTTATAATTGTCTGCTGCCACTGCGGATGCAAATGTAGATCTATCTCATCTATTAAGATGACTCCCGGCGTTTCTTCCAGCACCTTTTCACCCAGCATAGGATTTAAAACAGCCATACGATATGCTATATCTCCAATCATACTAAGTGTATTCTTGTATCCATCACTCATTTCATCCATTGCAAATTTTTGTAAACTGCCATCTGCACTTTCAAAATTCAAAACCAATCTGTGTGTATCGAGATCAAATATAACGCTGGCATTTTTAGCGCCACTAATTCTCTCAAAGCACTTGCAGATAGCTGTTTCTACAGTCTTTAACAATAACGATTTTTCTATCACACCTGTTCTCTGCTGCTCCTGGAGACATTTTAATGTCTGAATCTGAAACCAATTAAGCATCAACTTTTCATTCGACTCAGCTGCCATACAATCTACATAACCAACCTGTCGTTTAAATTCCGTGAGAGATTTTATGTTCTTCTTTTCTTTCTTCTGAGCATACAAACGACCTGTGCCATAATAAGATATCAGTGGAAGAACTAATGACTTGTCCCCTGTCATAATCCTATTTTGTGCTTCCTTTGATATAGTCGTTAATTCTCTCGCTTCTTTGACTGTAGTATTTCCATTCTCAGAATTCAGGGAACGTACCCATTTCACAGCCTGATTATCTAAACAGCCACCTACACTGTCAATGCTTACCGGAAACTGATGCTGTGGATCAACCGTACCATTAAGATCATGGAATTCATATCTTGCATCATCTTTTGAAATACCCCTGCTTACGCCACCATCAATACCAAGTAAAAATGTACTGACCGCAACTGCAACTGCATCCAATATTGCAGTCTTACCTGCTCCATTCTTTCCGACAATCAATGTGATATGATCATCAAAAGCAATGTCTGCTTCTTTGAAACATCTATAATTTGTTATTCTAATATTGTTAAGTTTCATTGAATTGTAACCTCATTCTTTCACACTATAATTTTATCAATAAATCATTTTTTTAATTATCTTCATTCATTTTGAAATTATAAATTTTCTTCACTTCATCACAGTTATAACACATCCAACAATCCAAATCATCAACTAAATGCCAATATTAGAAAATTATAGATTTACACTATTTAATAATGCTCTATTATTATTTTCACCCAACCAGCTTATAATTTCCTGTTCCAATTTACAATTGTTTTCCAGCATAAATTTCATAACCGGATCATAAAATTGAATATCAATCAATGTTTTAGCTTTTACAATGTCATTCTGTTCAAGCGGCTTACAATATTCACGATATTTTATCAATTGATCTACATCCATATATAACGGAACAAATGTAATCCCCGTCTTTTTTATCAAATTTCTCAATATAAAATACCCATCAGGATCAATATCCCCAAAATGAAACCAAGAAACATCCCTATTAGTTTTAGCTATCTCCATCAAAAATCTTTGCTTAGCGGTATTGTGATATCCACTCAGATATATGAAAGTAGATTCAATATCATTTATTCTATTATACGAGGTAAGATTTTCAACCGTAACGATTTGTTTAGAATATACTTTTATCTTTTCAACTCGATTAATCACATTTGACAAAATAGCTATCGGATTATCTGGCTTTACTACAATTGAAGTGCCATCATAATAAAACAGCTCTACGTCTCCTTTGAAATAAATGTAGGACGGATTCGAATAAACCTGATATTCCTCAAGAATTACTCTTTCCCTTTCCTTTTTATCCAAAGTAGATAAATCAACATCTAAACATCCATACTCTTCAATAATACTACATATTCGTGATCTATAGCTTTTTTCAAAAAGTTTTGTATCACCCAAAACTGCTACCGACAACTCTCGTTCCATAATATCCGTATTATTTTTGATTATATATTTTAGCAATTTCAAAATATAATTTGCAACATCGAATGGATACTTTGCATTTTTATAATCATTGAGTCTGTCCATTTCATTCTTACAGTATGCGTCAATAATTTGATCAATGCCCAAATATTCTGAGTACATTTTTCTTTCTCGCTTACGTTTTTCTGTAATATCTTCTCGCTTCAGGACTAAATATATCTCTTTTAAAGAATCAGTGTTAAGTTCGATTTTAGAAATCACTGCTGTTCCTTTTATATAATTCAAAAAAACATAGTCACGATTTACTAAACATTGCATATCACTATTAAAAGTCTCTACTTCATCTTGATCTGTATAATCCCCGTTATACTCATTAAATATTTTTTCTGGTTGAATAGAGAAACTTTGATTTTTAATATTTTTACCTTTGTATGTTGCACTTTTTTCATATACATCCAGTAAAATATTCAACGTTTCTATTTGAATCTTAGTCAATTGAAAACTCATCCGATTTCACCAATCCTTCTATGGCCCAGGTATATTTTCCTTTCATGCACAAACTAATTGTTGAGTTAATATGAGAACCAATACTATCTATTTTTTCTGGCGGAGCAGCATAAATCACCTGAAATTTGTTATCCTCAAAAAACCTGACCATTTGCTCAATTCGTTCTCTAGAAAGTGCTGAAAAAGCCTCATCTATAAATGCCAATCTCGCACATGAAACATTTTTAGGATAGCATTGCAACAAGCTAGCCGCAAGGATAATAAAATATGGTGTTTGTTTCTCACCATTACTAGCTGAACCTTGTTTTTTAGATAAATTAGCCTCTGTCTCCTCTCCATCCTGTCTTGATCGAATTTGCATATCATACTTGAAATACCTACGATAATCTGTATATTCTTCCTCGTTTTCTTCTTCTAATATGGTATCCATGAATTGCTTTATATTGTATTCCATTTCTTCATCATTATGATTCATAGCACGATACATTTCCATAGATCCCATATAACTCTCAATCTTCCTACACAAATTGAAAAATACAATTCTGTCAGGTTTCTCTATCATCTTAAATTGATACGTATCTTTTCCAAACGGAATATCTTTAAGAGCCTTATTAATTTCATTTATTTCGTTCTGGGCATTTCTAATTGTTTCATTCATTTCTGCAACAAAATCAACCATAAATGCATTCTCTAGTACACGTTGTTGTTCATCTAATTTTTTCTTTGCCTCCTCAATTTTTACATTTGCAATATCCCTATATTGCTCTCTAAAAAATGCAATAAATCCTACACCATATTTTTCGTCACTTTGTCCAATAATACGCCAATATTTTCTCTGTTCATTTTCCAAAATTCTAACACTATTCTCTTTCTCGTATCGATAATTTTCAACATTTTTTGGCGTCATAACTCGCGCACTATTACTCTTAATGCGTAACTTATCATACAACTCTATTATTTCTTTTCTTAATTCCAATCTCAAAAAAATTGAATCGTCATATTCTCTTTTTGCATTATCAATTTGTCTCTCTGATTTGACACAATTTTCCTTGTTATCTTCAATGTTTTTTTCGCATATAGCCATATCATTCTTTACATCAATAAATTGACTTTCAACTTTCTTATATTCTTTATCAGCACTTTCTTTTTCTTGCAATGCTGCGGCGAATCCTGGTGTCTTTTCTATTTCTTTTAGTTCTATTTTCTTATTGCGAATTTCCACCATTTTCTCATCAATACATTTTTGAGCATCAAAAATATACCTTGTTTCATCCCAATTTATTGATTCGATATCATCTATATACCGACTTAATATCTTTAATCTATCGTTTAATTCTATTATCCTTTGTTCATTAACCTCTTTGTCAGATTTTGCCTTTTTAAGCTGTTTTTTTATTGCATCCTTTCCCATAAAAATTTGAGTGTTTTGCAAATTCATACATCCCATTGTAAAACTCTTAGCCAAAGTTCCATCTATCATCAGTCCTCCCTTGGGATACTGATGTAATTCTTGTATATTTTCACATAAATGAATACCATTCAAAAGATAATTTGCATAATATCTTCCATCTTCATTTGGAATATCAAGCATTGATGATGCAGAGTCTGGTACTATTTCTGTTTTTGGTAATTTATCAGTAATTACAACTTTAACATCTCTCAATTGGTGCTCATGAACGATCTCCATTACCTGTTCACAATATTTTCTATCCACTAAAATATCAAATCTCTTTTTCCCTAAATATGTTTCAATGGCTAACTGCCACTCCTCATCAACATTTTGAACTAATTCTGCAAATAATCTTACCTCCGTTTTAATATTTTGTTTTTCAAGTTCCGCTTGTATAATTTGTTTAGCTCTTTCATATTTTCTGTCAAACGGAAGGATATTTGATTTTAATCTAGATATTTTGTCTTGTATTACCTCTAGCTCTTTTCTTATTTCCCCTATTTGGTCTGAAATATGAACTTTATCAGTTTGATAACACGACTTTTTGTCATAAACAACATTTCTAAATTTAATAAACGCTGCGATTTTCTCATCAATATTAAATGATCCAGAAGCAATTGACTCAATAATAGCAATATCTTTTTCTGACAATTCTCCATCTGTGTCAAGCCAATTTAAAACTTCTAAAATCTTCTTCTCTAATAATTGCAATTCTTCTAAATCTTTTTTATACTTTTCAACTTCTTTCTGTATTTCAGAAATACTCGATTTTAACGATTTTGTTATTTCTTCAACACTACATAATAATTCGTTTTTCCCAGCATTTACTTTTCGGTTTAATGCCTTTTCTTTTTTTTCAGACAAATCATCTAGCTGAAGTTGCAACTGATAAAGCTTTGCTTTATCAATAACTATCTTTTCTTCCAACTGAATTCTACATTCTTGATAATACTTCATTTCTTGATATAGCAAGAGTATTCTTCTTATCTCATATTTTCGTTCTGAATCTTCATAATCTTCTATCTTGGTTTTTACAACTTCTAATTGTTTCTTTCCATTTGCCAATTCCTCATATACTTTTTTAGCATCATTATAATGTTTTCGATGTTCTCGAATATCTTTCATTGAACGAATAGGATATTCATCCAAAACACATTCCTGAATAAATTTATCAATATTATTTTCCGGATTAAATGCCATCATTTTTACAAGTTTAGTTCTATACTTTTCAACTCCACAGCGAAGTCCTAGTGCTCTCAAAACTTGTTCTGTACCTTTATCACGATTCATAAACTCTGAAGCAAGAACTTTTTTCCCTTTAACTACTAATTCACGGCGTGAATATACTGTTACTTTTTTGTCTTTTTCCGTATAAAATCGACAATCGTCAAGTCTAGTATTTTTAAAGACGAACCATTTTTTCGTATTACTCGTCTCGTTAACATATTCAATGCATACACCTACCACCAAATATTGCTTTTCCAAGGGAGCCCAAAACTCCATTGCTATATAAGATGTTACTTCTCCTTCGCGAATAAATCTATTTTTTCCTTCGCTCTTCGTATCTCCTCTAACATAAGAAATTACATTTCTATCCCTGTCTAATGCAGCCTTATTAAACTGCGTATTTCCCGTCAACATATAAGTCATTGCATCTAACACCGTAGATTTGCCACTTCCATTAACTCCTGTAAATAAAGTGGAGCCTTCCAACGAGATATGGACGTTGGAAAATCGAGACCAATTAACCAATAATAGCTTGGTTGCGCTTTTTCTACTATTTTCATTCAACATCATCAACTTGTTCATCCACATCATCCCCCATACTATCTTTTCCGGCTAATACAACTTCTACAATTTCTTTTACAAACCGTTCAAATTCATTCACATCCAATACAAATTGTAATGAAGGATACAAAATAAGCTTACAATCCATATCACCTATATTGCCTTCAATATCAATTAAGCTATAATTTTTAAACACCTTGAAAATGTTGCCTAGAGCAGTTTTATTCACCAAATCTCTCGCATCATGTTTTTCTAATTCATAAATTAAATCTGACACTCCTATTACAATTACTGACGACAACGTTCCTTCTTTTATTCTCGATACATAAAGCAACCATAAACAACATAACACAATCGTCTCTTCCTTAGTAAAGCGATATCTATTTGATTGCAATTTATCCTTGTCGCCTATTGCTGCGCAGTTATCGAGCATAACGACTCCACTATCCTTATCACATTTAATTTCAAATCCCATAAAAGAAAAATAATTTAGGAATGTATCTATATGCTTAACGACAAAAAAATATTGTTTTCTATCTTCCTGCTTATCCCTAACAAGAAATGTTCTTCTCATTATTTTTCTGCAGCAGTTTTGAAACATGATCTTGTCTGAAGATGTAAAATCATCCCACGTTTCTATAATATTCATAATTACGCCTCCATTATCCTGAAAGATCTAATAATCATTTTCCCTGATTCAATATATCCATCTCCCAGTTCAATCTTATATCCATTTTCTTCCGCATACGCTACTGCTGACAATATCATTAATAAATCTTCTTTTGTGTCAAGCGGAACTTCATCACTAGATATTTCATGTCTATTACCCATTAATGATTTTATATATCTCTTTGTTATTTTTTTTGAATATGGATTTTTTGCTTCTTTCTCATATAGTTTTTGGAAATTATATAAGTCCTCATCAGTAAGTGTTTCTATTTCGGTCACTAGTTGTTTTCTAACTCTATTCCTATTTTGTGGCATTCTTATTGATTGAACATCAATGTATTTATGTTGATTTATTCGAATCACCTCTGCCATTTCATCTGGCAATTCTTCTTTCAATTCTCCAGCCGAATCCAACAGGTACTTTAATGTTCTTTCAATGGTTCCACGCATATCAACTTCGTGATTTTTTAAATACCTTAGTCTTCCCAATGCCATTGTAATATAAAGATTAAGTTTATGCTTTATATCTCCAATAATTTTCAAATAGTCATCTTTCAAAAATTTCTTAATACTATCAAACATCAAATCTATTTTTTCTTCTGCTTCCCATTCCTCAATATCTTCTTCATTCACACACCCAATTGTTATTAATTCATACATTTCTGCATCATTTTGCATCTCTTCCAACATATCTATTATCTTACCACGATATATATGAATATTATTTTGTGGTTTTGTTAATCTTGCATATTCCTTAATAAAATCACCGTCACAATATGCAATTATATTTTCCGTCAAACTTTCATATGAAATCTCTTTCATTAATTTTTCAATTGTTTTTCTAATATATGTTGACATTCTTTTTAGAGACTTTGAAAGTAATTTTGCATTTTTATACACATTTTTTAGAGCTCCCACATATGGATCACCATTCCATTGATCTTGGTTCAATAATGTATTATAAATATTATACATATAACTTGAAAGTTCATCTCTTTCAGGTCTTTCCAAATGGGATAACAATTCCGCTAACATTACGCCCTGCTCGGTTATTACAATATACTTTTCAAATGTCGACTCATCAAATTCTTCTTCAAGCCATCCAACGTCTTTACTAGAAAACCTTCTTAAATAGTCACTTGAAATATCCTGACAAGTCTTATTCGACATATCATAATCTGTTAAAAATTCCTCTGAATGCTCCGAAATAAAATATGCCATTTCATCCCTGAGTATATTTCGCTTTATTCTATAAGAAATCTCATTATCATATTGTTCATATATAAATTGGAACAATGCTGCATTAGTTCTATAATTACTATTACTTGATAATGGATTAAAAAAATTATTAGGGATAATATCAAATATGCTTGCCACTGTACTCCCCCTCTCTCTTGATTGCTAATAATTTCTTTGCAAAAACCATACTCCGCTAGTTCCTTTGTTTCTGAATGAACCACTTCCACCGCAGTTCAAACCACACCCCATTTTATAATCATGCTTAAATAATTACTTTTTATCCCTATATCTCCGCTGATAATAGTCCATCGTTCGATAATCGATCACGTCTTTCATCTGCTCCACGAACACCGGATTACCAACCACATCCTTAAGTTCATCCCTAAGAGCCAGCACACATCCTTCTTTTTTAATGAAAAATCCTTTTCCGGACTCCTGCAGGAAATGAACAGGCATCTGAATTATCTTCTTTATGTGCTCCTTATCTGAAATAGCAATAAACCTTTCATAACTAATTTCTGATTCCAGATCTTTCCAATTTGTGCCAGTTGAAAAGAATTCTTTCCATCTATCCAGAAGTTGTTGCTCATTGACCTGCATAAGAACTTTTCCATGGTTATAAAAAGCCATAAGTACGGGCATCTTATATACCTTTGACATGCTTGTATTCTCTATCAGACTGATGAATTCATTTCCTATTCCATGATAAATTTCTTTCTCATCATCAGACAGCTCGTTTATACTGTTCTTGAAATCCAGATATCTCTTGAAAGGATTTTCTTTAGAGTGCGTCACTGCCATCTGGTATACATCATCTTCCATATATGTAAACAGCTCCATCCTTGACGGCGCCTTTTCAAGCAGATCTTTAACTCTGAAATATTCATTTACGATCTTATCTTTCAGCTTCAAGCGCTTCTTATCAATCTCAGAAAAAAGATCTATAAGTCTCATATCAAAATCTATCTGACAATCATCTGGGAAATCTGATCGGTCCGCCGGATCGTATGATCCTCGTTCTAATTTGGAACTGCCTGTAAGCAGATATCTAACACTGCCCGCCTTTTCATAATTGCCTATGAAGTCCAGTACGTTCAAGTATTCTTTTCCTTTACTTTTTCTGAGTCCCCGTCCAAGCTGCTGCAAAAATACAATTGGTGACTCGGTAGGTCTAAGGAACATAACCATATCTACAGAAGGTATGTCAACACCTTCATTGAACATATCCACGGAGAAAATCACACGTATTTCCCCATCAGTCAATTTCTTTATAGCCACTGATCTCTCCTCGGCATATTCACTGTTCGAATTACTGTAAACAGCAACCGACGGTATTCCCCTCTTACAGAATTCCTGCGCCATTTCCTCTGCATGTTCTCTGGAACAGCAAAATCCCAGAGCACGCTTTGAACCATATTTACGGTAATATTTGTAAATAAGATCGTGTCTATATACATTACCTATATAAGTTTCATTCAGTTCTTTTTCATCATACTTGCCGCGCACTATATGAATTCCAGAATAATCCGTATCGTCATATATTCCATAATAATGAAATGGAACCAACATCCCCTTATTTATAGCCGACTTCAATGAAATCTCATAAGGAACGTTATAATCGCATATCTCATATACATTTTTGCCATCCATACGTTCCGGTGTGGCGGTAAGCCCTAACAAAAATTCTGATTTGAAATATTCAACGATTCTTCTATATTGACCATTTACCGAATGGTGAAATTCGTCCACCACTATATAGTCAAAATAGTCTCTAGGGAAATACTTATCATTCAGATATTCACTTCTTCCAAGAGTTGCGACGGATGCAAATATCACTGATTTATCTGTACTCTTTTCTGCGCCATCAAAGAATCCATAATCATCAGAATTTCTTACATTGTGAAATGAAACTGCTGCCTGTTTCAATATCTCTTCACGGTGCGCCACGAACAGTACCCTCTCAAAACCTTTTGAATCAAATGCTGCAAGGTACGTCTTTCCAACTCCTGTTGCCGCAACGACAAGTGCACGCTTTGCGCCTTCCATTCTCGTCTGTTCCAGAGCACACAAAGCCTCTATCTGCGCGCCTCTCGGTTCGTACATAACCCTTACATTGAGATCCTTATCATCCGCTTTCACATCATAACGATCAAGGTCTTTTGCCACGGCCGGCCTATGCCAATTTCTTGAATATCGTTTCAGTTCTTCATCATCAATAACTATCGAATGGTTATAGAACAGCTCCTCAAATGTACCAAAAAACTTCTCATAACTTTCCTGATCAGAATCACTTCTGAACCTGTAATTCCATTCAATTCCCGATGTAAGTGCACTTCTCGAAATATTTGAAGAACCCACGTATATTTCACTATAGTTTTTATAATGGAATATATATGATTTTGGATGAAAAGACCTATTCTTTTCATTGTAGAATCTCAGATCAATCTGATCTCCAAGCTCTCTCTTGATCATGTAAAGTGCTGATGGCTGTGTGATTCCAAGGTAATTGCCGGTCAATATCCTGATCTTTGCACCTCGCTTCAGAGCCTTTTCAAGATCTTTCACGATCATTTTCACCCCTGACTCCATCAGAAATGAAACAATTATATCCACACTCTCTGCACCTCTGAGACTCCTTGACAACTGATAATAGAGCTGCATTCTTGCATCTTTATCCCCAGTCATCACATCAGTGCGATAATATTCCTGATATTCAAAATTTATTTTTTCTGCAGAATCAAATTCAGCCATGCCTCATTACCTCTTCCTGGTCGTACATCTTCTGTAACCCACTCATTCTCCAGCCTTATTCCAGGTATATCCTCAATGAATTTTAAAAATGATGTCTCTTTAAAATCAACAAAGAATCTACCATGCCTCTCACCCTCAAAATCGCCATATTTAAATGATGTATAGATGATACCATCTGGCTTCAACGCACAGATCATCTTCTGAAATACATCTTTCAATTCCTTTTTAGGCAAATGCAGGATCGACGAACATGCCCATATGGCGTCATATCGTTCACACTCATCCAAATCCTGAAAAAGCATATTTCTCACTTCTATTCCTGTATATTCTGATGCAATCATGCACAGTTCTATTGAACCGTCAATTGCCTCAACCCGCATACCATGTTCTAGAAAATATTTCGTATCTCTTCCCGAACCACATCCAAAATCAAGTATTAAATCACCTCTGTTAAGCATTTTCAGAAATCTATTCTGATTCTCCTGAAAATCAACATTCAAAGTACCTGCTGTAAAATCAGCAGCATTGCGATTGTAATACTCCAAAGTCATGTTTGTACTGTTCATCTGATATTATTGCACTCCATTTATTTAATAGTTTCGGTGAAATCTATATAGAATTATTATACTTTGTTATATTATAACATTCAATTTTATTATGGTCTTTTTTACTCCCGCGATTCTATGCGTCTATTATTTTCTACTACACACATCACACCAAATAAAGTGATAACCATCTGGGTACTTTAATATCCCAGACGGCTATGTCTATACTTGAAATTATTAATTTAATTCGAAGTGTAGTATAAAATATTCTACCAATCCCCATCTCCTTCTTCATAATCATCCTCTATAGCATCGTCCACACCATCAGCGTAATCCGAATCTCTGTTATATCTGTCATCATCATAATCCCCGTCCATATACACGTCATCATATCCATCATCATATGACTTGTATGGATTACCAGATGTATTATTTTTATATGAACCATTGTTCTTCCAGGCTCTGGTTGTCGGTTCTTCCCTTGTAGTAACACTGGTCGTGGCTCTCTCAGTTGTCTTTGTCGTAACTTCAGTCGTACTTTCTGTCGTAGCTCTTATGGTGCTGCTATATGAATTCTTATACGATGAGTTTTCATATGGTTTATGTAAAAAACAGTAAGCACTTCCTGATGACCGTTCATTATTGCATCCTGATTTAACACACTTTGATTTGCTTGCATCCACTGCACTTCCGATGATATACAAGATACCTATTATAATCACAACAATTAAGATTTTTGCGCCAACTGAATTGTTCTTCATATAACTCACCTCTCTCTTTTATAATAGCCATCCAGACATATGCCTCAGTTGGCTATTGACAATAATTAACTACTTCCACGTAGATATACTTATTATATCTTTTTATTTACCGGCTAGTCCATCATCCGTAACTTCGCATATCGCGCTGCCATCAAGTATAAATACTATCTTCGCCTTAGCCTTTTTGCCTATCTTATCATAAAGTCTTCCAGCACTCATTGACTTTCCCTTGACTGTATAAGAACTGTTTGCCACATAACCAACCTTGCCGAGGCCTTTGATTTTCACCTGTATCGCTTCCTGATCATATGCATTATCTGGCTCCTTAACAAGTTTTACCTTCATCCCCTTTTTCATATACTCATTTCCATAGTAGTGATTACATCCCGCAATCGTAAAATATTTCTTACTCATAACTTATGTCTCCTTTCAGATTTGGTAATTTATCACTTAACTTATTTTATTTTCCTACTTCTGAACATAGATTATCATAAACCATGTACGGAAATTCTCCCACAGAGGCACCTCGTAGACATTCCTTATGTCCAAAGCAATCTTCACACTCCACATATGAAAACAGCCATCTAGTGTAGTCCTAGATGGCTCATGTATAAAAGTCATATTATTTTTCATGATCATTCATATATGCAAATCAGTCTGCACAAATAAATCTTAATATTAGTGACTGTGGTCATTTTTGCAAACTCTAGTGACCACTTAGTGGTCACTCAGTGATCTCTTAATCGCAAAAGTGACCACATTCTGGTCACTCAATATTTAAAGTGACCACCGAACTATTCCTTTATTTTATAAAACGTATTGTTTTTTTCTCCAGATCTTTCTATCAAATCTGCATTTATCATTTTATCTATTAACTTTCTAGCTCCGGTTCTTGACTTATACATACAAATTTCCATTGTTTTTTGCATTGAAATACTTCCATTCTGCCGAATATACTCAAGTACCTTATCTTCCTTTGACATAGTTTTTGTGGTCTCTGTTTTCCTACTCTCTGTTGTGCTCCTTATATCAGCAGCCCTCGGAATATATACAACCTGTCCAACTTCAAGCTTTAATGTAACCCTGTCATTACGCTCCGAAAAATCAAATTCCGGCTTCTTCCAGTTTTGTTCTGCCCAAGCAGTCATTATCTTATCGACACCACTTCCGGCGCGCTCACCGACATTAACAAATCCAAACATCTTTAAAATATTAGGATTTCGAGGATCGCTATTGCCTCCGGCATAAAACTCCTCTTTTGTTACCCGGATAGTACCAGGATTTGAAATGCTAAGTTCTTTACCCTTTTTAACGACAAGAATTCCTCTTCTGCCATAATAATTTGCATGTGACAACGCATTTGCCAGTGCTTCTTCCAAAGCATCATGAATATCAACCCTGTCCACTCGGTACCCATCTCTTCTATTTGCAAATGGAACTGCTACCTCATCATCCATTCTGGTACGCACCTTGCAGAAGAAATCGTATATATTTCCACTCCAGTCACCTTCGTTAGAGTGTGTCCGAAACAGCCAACGTACGGCTTTATCATTGCATTCTTCACGATAGTCCAAGAAATAATTTGGAAAAATTTCAGTAATATGATAAGCCTCTCCAAAGAATAATAGTCCAGCTATCGTTGGAGACAATGTACCCTTCTTATTCTTCGCTGCGGCTCTTAATTTCATAAGGAACTCATCATTTTCAAGAGCATTCCATGGATGCCCACTGTGAAGCTGCTCAAAAACAATTCTATACCCCTTTATCGTATCCTGGTTGAGCACATCCAATCCAAACTCGTCCAGTACTTCCACGTCACCAGATACATCTCTCTGATCTGCGAACATTGCACGGACTGCCTCTTCTGTACAAAGAAAATCGCCCTCATAGTCTCTTTTATAAGTACCTCTCATCGGGTCTGTTCCAATATAAACAGGTTTATCATGTCTGTCTGCTGCAGGAATATCAATTCTAAGTACCTTTTTATCTTCCACCTCGACTACCTGTACATGATGATTCAGTAAAATGTTCTTAGATATCTTATTTCTATCATTTAAAGTGCTCCAGAAATCTTTCTGATATTTAACAATCTGTTTCTCTGTCAATCCTTCAATAGTAAAGGAATCCCTGTGCTCCCTAATTCCAAGCAAAATAGTTCCACCATCGGTATTTGCAAAAGAAGAATATGTCTCCCATATGCTCTCAGGAAGCCCACCAATTGCTAGCTTACATTCTCTCTCATGATCTTCGCCAAGGTTCAATTTATTTAATATTTCCTGTTTCATCTAAATAAGACCTCCTGAACTTTTCTTCCCTGTAAGAAGCTAATTCTGCTTCATCATCAACAACCGATCCTTTTTTTCGCAATTGTTCAAGTCTTATTAAAGCTTCCTGCCTTTCATCATTAGAATTATCCATACATCTTCCCCTTATATTATGTTGTTTTTCATTCATTAGTCTCATTGGTCATTATATCATATCAACTAATAAAAATGAATTATGGAACAAGTGACAAGCAGAAAAAACACAGCACTACATAGATAACTACAACTCATCTACATAGTGCTGTGTTTTAATTTTATATTTAATATCTTTCCCGACTAGCGCCGTTTAAAAAAACACCATCTGCATTTTGAAAAAACACCAATTAATCGCCACAAAGTCATAAAATTACAAAAAATCACATCATATTACATACATTTATGTCTTTATTGATATGTAACGCATTTGGCTTAAATTCTCAGGTTTTATGCGGTCTCACCAGCTCCTACTCCCACTTATACGGTGTGAGCTGATAAACGTAATAATTGAGCCAATTCGCATACAAAGTATTCGCGTGGCATCTCCACTTCTTCACCGGTTTCTTTTCCGGGTCGTTGTCCGGGTAATAGTTCACCGGAATCTGTGGGTTAAGTCCCTTGCCGAGGTCTCTGTGGTACTCCTGGTCGAGGGTAAGAACATCATACTCAGGATGTCCTGTGACAAATATGTTCTTGCCGCCATCACCGATTATGAGGTACGGGCCAGCCACATCTGACTCGGCTACAATCTCAAGGTGCTCATTGTTTACAATGTCCTCCTTGGACACACCGGTATATCTTGAGTGTGGCACGTAAAATACATCGTCAAAACCGCGGACAAGCGGTGTTCTCTTGTGGAATGTGTGATGTTCGTATATGCCGGACAGCTTCTGCGGAAGGTCGAACTTCTGCACGCCGTATCTGTAGTAGAGTCCTGCCTGGGCGCCCCAGCAGATGTGCATGGTCGATGTGACATTTTTCTCGGACCAGTCCATGATCTCGCGGAGTTCATCCCAGTAGTCAACATTCTCAAATTCCATCTTCTCAACAGGTGCTCCGGTTATGATGAAACCGTCCCATTTGCGGTTCTTTACGCTGTCGAAGTCCTCGTAGAATCTGTCAAGGTGTCCCTTTGTCACGTTCTTGGACTCGTAGGACATGGTTCTAAGAAGCGTGATGTTCACCTGAAGTGGGGTGTTTGACAGGCTACGCATGAGCTGCAGCTCTGTATCCTCCTTCAGCGGCATGAGGTTGAGTATCAGTATGTCAAGGGGTCTTATGTCCTGGCTGTGCGCCCTTCCCGTTCCCATGACAAATATGTTCTCGTCCTCTAAAGTTTTCTTAACCGGCAGATCATCATCTATTCTTATCGGCATCTCTATTCATTCCTTTCCATTTACTACAGTTACTCCTACTGCCCGATCATCCCCAAGAAATCCTCCTCAGATATGATAGGCACATCAAGGCTTTTCGCCTTCTTGTTCTTGGATGATGTAGAATTCACATCGTTATTTATAAGATATGAGGTCTTGGCAGATACAGAACCTGTAACCTGACCGCCTCTGCTCTCTATCAGTTCCTTGAGCTGATTTCTGTTGTCAAAATGGGTGAGCGAACCGGTTATGACGAACACCTTGCCCGCCAGATCCTGCTCCGTATCAGAAATATCATCCATAAATGTCAACTCAGCCATCAACCTATCTATGATAGCACAATTCTTCTCATTTTCAAAGTATCTGACTATATCCTCTGCTATAACCTGACCGATTCCGTCTATCTCAACGTAGGCTGACACATCTGCCTTCTTCATGGCATCCATGTCATTTGCAAAATGCTTTGCCATGAGTTTGGCTGTCGCCTCCCCGACATTTGCAATGCCGAGACCGTTGACAAGACGCCACATATTTGTCTGTCTGGATGCATCCACCGCAGCCACCAGCTTGTTGTATGACTTCTCACCAAATCCCTCGAGTTCAACTATATGGTCTCTGTGAGCCTCAAGCTTATACAGATCAGGGAGCTCCTCCAGTATCTTTTCGTCTATGAACTTCTCTATGGTCGCCTCTGAGAGTCCGTCTATGTTCAACGCATTTCTTGACACATAGTGTGAAAACGACTTGAGTTTCTTCGCAGGGCAGAACTGGTTTGTACAGTACAGAGTCTCAACTCCTGACGCTGCACCGCCTTCTTCCCTCACGATCTCAGTCTCACCGCCACATGCCGGACACGCAGCCGGTATGACCACATTGCCGCTCATGGTGAGGTTCCTCGCAATCTGCGGAATGATCATATTCGCCTTGTACACTGCGATCTCATCACCCTCGCCAAGCGCCAATGACTTCAGTATGCTGACATTGTGTATGCTGGCACGGCTGACTGTGGTTCCCTCAAGCTCCACCGGCTCGAATACCGCAACCGGGTTGATGAGTCCGGTTCTAGATGGACTCCACTCCACATAGCGGAGGTGGGTTATCGCTTCCTCATCCGCCCATTTGAATGCCATGGCATTTCGCGGGAACTTGGCTGTGGTTCCGAGACTTCTTCCGTATGCCAGATCATCCAGCATGAGTACCAGACCATCTGATGGGAAGTCATTCTCTGTTATCTTCTCAGAAAATTCTCTCACCTTATCCGGGAGTGCCGCCGAGTCTGTCAGGTAGTGTTCTACCACGGTAAATCCCTGCTGCTCCAACCAGTCAAGCTGATATTTGAATGAATTGTGGAAGTCCACATCCTCACCGTCCACTAAATTAAAAGCGAAGAAATGTACATTTCTCTCTTTTGTTATCTTGTTATCGAGCTGTCTCACTGAGCCGCTACACAGATTTCGTGGGTTCTTGTATTTGGACTCCGCATCCGTTATCTTCTCATTTATCGCATTGAAATCCGAGTATTTGATGACCGCCTCGCCTCTGATCGTCAGCTTTCCCTTGTACGGAATGTGATGAGGCACATTTGCAAATACCTTCGCATTGTTCGTGATGACCTCGCCTATCTCACCATTTCCACGGGTGACAGCCTTTATCATCTCTCCGTTCTCATATGTGAGAACAACGGTGAGTCCGTCCATTTTCCAGGATATGACACCCTTCTGACCGCCAAGCCATGAAGCAAGGGCACCTACATCCTTTGTCTTGTCAAGTGATAGCATTGGATGCTCGTGAGCCTCCTTCGGCAGTTCACTGACAACCTCATATCCTACCTTGACCGTCGGGCTGTTGCTCATGACCATTCCGGTCTCCTGCTCCAGAGCACTCAGCTCGTCGTACAGAGCATCATATTCCAGATTGCTCATGATCTCTGTGTCTTCCATATAATATTTCTTTGCAGCATCGTTGAGCTGCTTTACAAGTTCTTTAATTCTGGCTATCTTGCCATTATCGTTATTATTTTGATGATTATTTTCCATACACACTCCCGGCAGATCCTGCCTAAAAAACTTATTACATCCCCACTATCCGTCTCAGCTCCGCCTCTTCCTCGCGGCTGAGCTCCCTGAGTTCTCCAGGTCTCATATTACCAAGCTTCACGTTGCATACTCTGACTCTCTTCAGGTTCACTACCCTGTAGCCCAGCGCATCACACATTCGTCTGATCTGCCTGTTGAGGCCCTGTGTCAGCACTATCATGAATGACCTGTCATCTATCTTTCGCACCTTACATTTCTTTGTCACAGCGTCAAGTATCGGCACTCCATCAGACATCTTCCTGATGAAGTCCTCCGTTATCTCCCGATTCACACGTACTCTGTATTCCTTCTCGTGATTGTTCACCGACTTCTGGATAGCATTTGACAGATCTCCGTCATTTGTCAGAAGAAGCAGACCCTGGGAGTCCTTATCCAGCCTTCCCACGTACTGAAGTCTGATCGGATAATCTATGTGATCAAATATATTGTCCGGATCAGCCTTACTCGCTGTACAGGTAAGTCCTATCGGCTTATTATATGCTAGGATTACTGTCCTATCCTTCTGCTGAACCTTCCTGCCCATGAATGTCACCACATCCCCCGGCATGACCTTCTGACCCATGGCTGCAGTCTCTCCGTTGATCGTAACCTTTCCATTCTCTATATGTGTATCCGCAGCGCGCCTTGAGCACACGCCCGCCTCGCTGAGATATTTGTTAAGTCTTATTCCATCCGCCATAATCTTTCCTCTGTTATTATTTTTCTATATTGTTAATACATATCTCACATTCTAATTCCCGGTCAGCATAAACCATGTATCAGCCAGACCAAGGCCAGTAAATTCTAACCAACATGCAGAACCATCATACCATTTATTTTTCATTTTGTGAACCATTCATCACACCATGTGTAACCTACAGCAAAGATTCAGTTAAATTAATTTTGTAAAAGTCCTTGATTTTTTTTATCAATTAATGTATATTTAAACAAACGCAAAGGTGTGTTTCTTCGGAAACGCACCTTTTTTTATTTTAGGAAAAGGAAGTGCATATTATGGATAACATCGACAGAAAAATTATTCATCTCTTACAGGGCAACGCCAGAACACCACTCAAGTATCTGGCTAGCAAAGTCTTCCTTTCTTCGCCGGCAGTTTCAGCAAGAATAGAGAGACTTGAGAAAGCAGGAATACTTACAGGATATCACGCAAGCATCAACCATGAGGCTCTCGGATATCACATCACAGCATTTATACACATGGCTCTTGATCCAAAGCAGAAGCCAACATTCTATCCATTTGTTGAGGCATGTCCAAATGTACTGGAATGCAACTGTGTGACCGGTGCGCACTCTATGCTCATGAAGGTCTGCTTTCCTAACACCATGGATCTCGACTCATTCATCGGACAGCTCCAGAGATTTGGCAGCACCGAGACACAGATAGTCTTCTCCACACCGGTTCCTACCAGAGGTGTTTTGATCGACACTGATACTGTAGACTCTTCAGAGGCTATGTAACAAAATAGCTGTTCAGCAGAAAACGCAGACTAAAATGTCTGCGTTTTTCTTAATTATACAGGCTCTGGAACTTCTTTAATGTATCATCAGTTCTGAGCAGGTAATCATTGTTCTCTTTTACATGTTCATATATCGCCTGTATATCACCAGATGAGTTGATGGTGTTGATATACGAACTCTCTTTGTCAGACAAAGCCGAGTTGTTGATCTTGTAACTTCCATCTGACTGTTTTGTCACATATAACGACCTTATGTCGAGTGGTTCCGAGGTAACATCCTTTATCGTCAGATTGGATAATTCGTACACGATATACGAATCTGCGGTATACCCGTTGGCTATATAACAGGTGGTCTTGTTGTACGCCGTTATATACTCCGCCGATATCTCAATGCTCTTCATGTCATCAAATTCCGACGGATCTGTGACCAGTCTCTGAAGCGTCGTCTGATCTGCCTTTGCTCTCGCCAAAAGATAGTTGTTCACTAGCTGATTTATCTCATCGATCGTACACAGCCTGTAATTTGCTCCGTCTGGTATCTCCAGTCTCACCGTGTTATCTCTTCCGGTTATGTCCTCTGTGAACAGCTTATCATTTATAAAAAATACATACACATAGACTCCGACAAGTATCACAAATACCGCCCACAGCAAGGCAAGAACGCCACCAGAAATCCCGCCATGTCTGGATCTTCTTCGACCTTTCCGCGTCTTTGCCTTCTCTTCGGCAAAATAATCGTCATCGTCATACAGCTCATCATCATCGAACATATCTCCGGTATCCGGTGCATCGTCCATATCCTCAGGATCTTCTATGACATAATCCTCATAAGGCCTTTTCTGTCTCGCCGGGGTCTCCTCAACCTCTGATTTCCCATCCAACTCCGGCTCTTCACCGTCATCTAAGTCATCATCTGTCTCTGAATCTCCACCGATCTCTGATTTTCCATCCAACTCCGGCTCTTCATTTTCTATATTCTGTTCTTCCGCTTCCAAATTCTTTTTCTTCTTCATCACTGCATATCATCCTTTTACGAAATAAATATCAGAGTATAAAAAAGCGTACCAGGGCGGAGTCGAACCGCCCGTCATGGCTCCGGAGGCCATTGCCGTATCCGATTGGCTACTGGTACACAGTTGGTATGATACTACAAAAAACACACTTTGGCAAATAAAAAAACATCCCCGCACATATAGTGCGGGAACGCCTTTATATCTCTCGTATCAGTTACATGTTCTACATTGTTACCGAAACGAATTTTACTATGAATAAGAGTGCAATAATTGTCACTACGATATCCTGCTTCTTATACTTGCCTGTGAACAGTGTGATAAGAACATATGTGATAGCGCCAAGACCGATACCATTTGAAATAGAGTATGTCAGTGGCATCATAAGGAATGTTACGAATGCAGGAACTGCTGAACGCATATCCTCCATATCAACCTTTGCAAAGTTCTTAGCCATAAGCACACCTACGAAGATAAGCGCTGGAGCTGTTGCGCATGATGGAATGATATTTGCAACAGGGCTGAGGAAGAGACATACTGCGAAGCAAAGTGCTGTAACTAAGCTTGTAAGTCCTGTTCTACCGCCTGCAGCGATACCTGAAGCGGACTCTACGAATGTTGTACATGTTGATGTTCCAAGAAGAGCACCTGATACAGTACCGATAGAATCACACATCATACACTCATCAAGCTTCATTGGGTCACCCTTCTCGTCAAGCATGTTCGCCTGAGAAGCTGCTCCGTAGAGAGTTCCGATGGTATCAAACATATCTACCAGACAGAAGCTGACAACGAGCATGATAGCTGAGAACACACCGCCGATATACTCAGCAGAGAATGCATCCTTCCATGCCTGTCCCTGGAACACGCCGAGGAATCCGACTGAACCGAAATCCTTGAATGACTGTCCGATTGATGAGAAATCAAAGTTAGGTGCCTGAAGCATCATAACATAATATAATACTGTAGATGCAAGGATACCTATGATAATGTTACCCTTTACATTAAGCTTTGCAAGGATCGCAATGATTATAAATCCTACAAATGCTACTACAGGAGGTGCGATCTGTGCAATAGCCTCCTTTGTGCTGCCAGCGCTTGTGATCACACCGTGGAAATCAAAGAACTGAACAAATGTATATGGGTTGTCCTGAATAAGTGTTGCATTCTTCAGTCCAATAAGTGCTATGAACAGACCGATACCTGCTGGAATTGACTTCTTGAGGCACTCAGGCATTGCAACTGCAATGTACTTTCTGAGTCCTGTCACTGAAAGGATCAGGAATACGAGACCTGATATCAATACTATTACCAGACCTGCCTGATAACCTCTGATAACACTTACACCTGCAAATGCTGCACCAGCTACGAAGATAGTACAGAAGAATGAGTTAAGTCCCATTCCGCAGGCCTGTGCAAATGGCATGTCCGCGAGGAACGCCATGAGAAGTGTTCCCACTATTGCAACAAGAATAGATGCGATGAATACAGCATTCCATACTGTACCAAGCTCACCAGCCATGTCTGGAACTGCCCCTGCCAGCCAGCCATTGCTGCCTTCACCTGCAACCTGATTTGGATTGACCAGAACGATGTATGCCATGGCGAAGAATGTTGTAAGTCCTGCCATGATCTCGGTCTTGATTGTAGACCCACGCTCTGAGATTTTGAAGAATTTGTTCATGATTACTCTCCTTTTCTCGTTTTAGTATAATATAAACAAATACTTATCCATTCTATATCACTTAATGATACTTTTTCAACTACTTTTAAATAATTTCTTAATGTTCCTTACAAAAATTAAATAACATATAAACAAATAATAAAATAGTCCGACCGGGTATTCCCCGATCGGACTATCGTATATATATTACTCTGTACTATTTTACTTTTTTGACAACAAGGCCTCTCACTACTTTATATCTTGAACCTGATATCTTAACTATACCGGTAACTCCTGTGGCGATCTTGCCCTTCTTCACATAGTAGTTCTTGTGATTCTTAGGACTCTTTACTATTCCTGTCTTGCCTGACTGGAACATGCCCTTGTAGATATAGCATTTAGCACCTGTTGTGGTACTCTTGAAGAATCCTGTATAACCTGACTGGATTATACCATTCTTTACATAGTAATACTTCTTATTCTTGGTGCTTCTGACAAGGGCTGTCTTGTTCTCTGCAAATTTGCCCTTTATTATGAGACACTGCTGTCCCTTTGAATTTCTGTAGAAGCCTGTGTAGGCTGTATATATCTTGCCATTCTTTACAAGATATGTCTTTCCTGTCTTAGGGCTCTTTACAAGTCCCTTGTATCCTGTCTTTACCACACCATTTACAACATAGTAGTTGACTCCTGCGCTCTTGACAAATCCTGTGTAGTTCTCCTGGACAACTCCCTTCTTATAGAAGTATGTTGTTCCATTCTCCTTCACAAGACCATTCTTGCTTGTATCAACAGAAGGAGTTGGGTCTGGTGTTGGATCTGGGTCCGGCGTTGGGTCCGGATCCGGTGTTGGTGTTGGGTCTGGTGTTGGATCCGGGTCAGGTGTTGGATCCGGATCTGGTGTTGGATCTGGGTCTGGTGTTGGATCCGGGTCAGGTGTCGGTGTGATATCCGCATCCTTGTAGAGATATGCATCATCCCATGTTCCCCATGCCTTGCCTGATGCGGTTGCTCTCATTCCGACAACAACCTCTGTTGTCTCTTCCACTGTAAATCTGATCTCAGGATGCTGCCATATCTTCCATCCCTGTGGAACTGCTGAAGCTGATGCAAGCTCTATGTCTCCTGCCTTTGCATATACCTCGTATACATCAGTCTCACCATTTGCACCGCCCTGGAGATATGCGCTGAACACATACTCGCCCGGCTCAAGTGTGATGGTCTGATACATGTCATATGTGAAATCTGAAGCATTGTAGTAATGTGCACAGTATGCTCCGTTTCTGTAGTCTTCCTTTGTCTTTATTGCAAGTCCCTTGCTGGTATCTGCGATCGTCCAGCCCTCATTTCCTGACTCAAATCCAGGATTTACAAGGATGTTCTCCTTCAATATTGTTACATTGCACTGAACCTCGACAGTCTCATCATTTACTGTCACAGTTCCCTTTACAGTACATGTTCCTGCACCGTAGTTCTTTACCTTCTCAAGTGCTCCATCCTCCCAGGTGATGTCTGCGCTCTCTGAATTGCCATCATTGTAAGCTACTGTTGCTGCAGTCGGCAGAGCTACATTTGCAATATCTGTTATCTCGATCTCAACATCATCAACTGTTATTGAGACTACCTCTCTCTTTGTCTTTGTTCCTGTGTGAACATAGGCAAATGTCTTGAGTGACTCAAGTGGGTGTCCTGTGAAGTCAAACAGTGCCTGGTTGTCAACTGCTGAACCGCCGTACCACTTGCCGGCGTCTGCTGCGTCGTACTCTCCTGCGTATGATGAAGCCCAGCCTGAACCGTACTTCTCCCATGCCTCCTTGTTGGCTGCAAGGACGTCTGCTGCATTCTCTGCAGATGAATCATACACATTTACAGGAAGCCATGCAGGCTCCCAATAGAATACACCGATTCCTGAAGAACCTGTATTCTTTACTGCTTTTATAACGGAGCTTATCTCATTGGCCTGTCCCTGAACTGATAAATCATAAGTTGTAGAATCATCTTTACCTTTTCTGACAGTATTTTCATGTCCATCACCATCATCCAGTGTATATGCCCATGATGTCTCTGCCACCATGACAAGCTTGCCATATGTGTCTGCCACATTCTTGAGAACCGATGTGAGATTGTCTGTTGAGCCATGCCATACAGGATAGTAAGATGATGCAAATACATCATAGTCTACTTTATATGTATTAAGATATCCCGCAAATCTTGCATAGTTACCACTTCTCTCTGGATTTGTGAAATGAATGGCAACAAGAATGTTCTTGTTGATATCCCTTACAGCCTTGCTTCCGGCACTGAATATCTTTGCCATATTTGCCCAGCTTGTCTCACCGCATATTCCATTTGTAGTCTCATTACCGATCTGCACCATACCCACATCAACACCTGCTGCAAGAAGAGTCTTGAGGCTTTCTGATGTGTATGACTTAACTGCAGCTACCTTCTCGTCAAGAGTGAAGTCAGCCCAAGCCTTTGGCACCTGCTGCTTACCAGGATCAGCCCAGAAATCCGAATAATGGAAATCCACAAGAAGCTTTATTCCGGCTGCTGTTGCATACTGTCCGATCTTCTTGGCTGTCTCCAAATCATTGTTTCCGCCGCCGTAACCGTTTTTGTCTGCATCATATGGATCATTCCATACACGGACACGCACATAATTTATTCCACATGAAGCAAGGAACTTGAAGTATCCGATATCATCCAGCTCGTTGCCATCGAAATCATAATACTTAACTCCACTGTTCTTCAGTGACACATAGGATGATACGTCTACGCCCTCGATAAATGACTGCTTCTCTCCGTTCAGATCTGTGTATGAGAGATCACTCACGCGGTCCACATATATTCCAGCCTCCACAGGCTCAACTACATCTTCCTCGTCTGTAAGCTTGCAGAGCTTTACATTGTCTATCTTGCCCCAATATCCCTTGGCAAGACTGCCCTTGAATGAAATGCTGACATCAGTTGTATCCTCAAGAACGAACTCTTCTGTCTCATTTGTCGCCCATGCATCCCATCCGGTCGTGGCTCCAACAGCCTGTGACTTATCAGCGACAGATACTGTGAGCCCTGTATCCTGGGCATCGCCCTCGACATCATACTCCAGCTTGTATGTTCCCGCAGGAACAGCCTCTACAGTCTGTGTGATGCTGACATCAGCCGCATCTGAAGCCCAGATATTAAGATAATATGTGGAGTTTACATTACTTCCACCGTTTTTTACAACAAGCTCAGCTCCCGATCCACTCTCTATAGTCCAGTTACTGCTGTCACCTGTTTCAAAATCACCATTTGCAACCTTGAGTGTGTCCACCCAGCTCTCCGCAGCCTTCGCTGTTATCAGTGAAGCTCCCGATCCAAAGATCTGCCCTACCATAAGCGCTCCTGCAAGAACTGCACAGCCAATCTGCTTTACAATTCTCTTTCTTCTCATATATGCCCTCCTAATAAGTAATATTACGCAGACGCATTCCAATGCGCTTCGCGCGGCGTCCGCATTATCACAAGTATTCCTCCTTGTAATGTTGATCAACAGTTGCGCAACCGTTTGTCCTTATGGTGATATATTAACATATTTGAGTTCTGGTTACCATGTCGCTTGTAGACAATGTTTTTTAGAATTAATTGTGCATTTTGTATACGTTAAAGCGCAACTCAAGCGCAATCTATGTGCAACTTTATGCGCAACAAGATAATATTATGTTATGTATTTTCAAATATGCACAATAAATCCCAACGCTTACACAAAGAAAACGCCCTGTTTATGATATGTTATGTAAACTTCATATCATAAACAGAGCGTTTTAACGTATACACACTGTATTATTCTATAATGTAACCTGGAATGTGATGTATCCATCCCCGTCACACCTTGCTGTTATCCTGCCCTTGTGAGCTTCAACTATAGATTTTGCTAGAGAAAGTCCTATTCCCGAGCCTCCGGTCTCCGAATTTCTTGAGCTGTCAGGTCTGTAAAATCTCTCAAACAATATATCCTGAGAGCCCTCTTCCATGCCATCTGTGAGGTTTTTGAGAACAAACTTCACCTTTCTGCCATCACGCTTCAAGGATATACTTATATCCGCTGATTCAACAGCATACTTCATAGCGTTATCCACCAGTATGCTTATGAGCTGCCTGATGGAATTCTCATCTCCGACATACTTTATTCCATCTTCGATATCCGCGCTGATCTTCTTGCCTCGAACCTCCGACAGAGACGAGAAATGATCTATCACCTCATACGCCACATCAGACAGATCAAACTTTGCCTTCTCCTTCGGTTCAGGATTCTCATCCAGTCTGGAGAGAGCCACCATCTGATTTGTGAGCGCTGTCAGTCTCTTGACCTGATCCCTGGTGTTCTTCGTCCATTCACTCTCACCGTTCACCATCTCTATGACCTCGGTATTTGCATCTATGATGGTTAGGGGTGTCTTGATCTCATGGCTTGCATCGGTGATAAACCGCTTCTGCTTGGCATAACTCTCAGCCACCGGCTTGAATATCTTCTTTGACCAGAACAGCACCAGCATGAACACCGCAAGGAATCCCAGAAGTGACACTCCTACACTGTATACCAACGTATTTCTGAACGACTCCAGCTCCTGACGGCAGTCGACAAATATTATCCTGGTTCCATCCTCACAGTCCGCTACCCTGTATCTGTATATATCCGTAAATCCACTGTCTGAACCGTCCCCAAGTATCTTCAAAGCATACGACTCGGCTTCCGATTCATCAACAGCAGCTATATTGTCAAGGCTGTAGGACTCAACAGCCCCATCACTTACGACCACAGAGAAATATCTTGTCTGAAATGGTGTCTCCGGTGAGAACTTATCATTGCTCTTGCCATCAGGCTTATCAGGTGGCTGGGAATCCGCATTGGTCTTAACCTTCTCTTTCAGAAAATCCCTGCGGTCAAACTGTCCATTATTATCCACCAGTTCACTTAAGGTATCATCCGCCCTTGAAACCATGCGGGCATAATTTGCTATGTTGAGAATGCTCATTATGACAAACAGCACTCCAAATGTGGATGCCATTGCCGCAAATATAAATCTTTTTCTCAGATTCTTTATCATGTTCTATCCTCTTCCTTATACTCAAGTGTGTATCCCTGATTTCTTACTGCCTTAATGGACACCCCTGAGCCTATCTGACCGAGTTTCTTCCTGAGATACGAGATATTGACCCACACAACACTGATCTCCGTATCCGTGTCATAGCCCCATATCTTCTCCATCATAAGCTCTGCTGATATTATCGCATTCTGATTTGCCATCAGCAGTTCCATGATCTGATATTCCTTGTTCTGCAGCTTTACGCTTCCACAAGATGAACTGAGCTCATAATTCAGGCTGTTTAACGTGCAGTCGCCATACTTCATCTCCGTGCTGACCGCCTCACTCTTTCTTCTGGTTATCGCGCGTATCCTTGCCAGGAGTTCTTTTGTCTCAAATGGCTTTGCAAGATAATCGTCCGCCCCCAGATCAAGGCCGTTGATCTTGTCATCAGTCTCAGCCTTGGCCGTGAGCATAATAACCGGAACATCGCAGCCCTCAGCCCTGATCTTTGACAGCACGGTAAAGCCATCCATCTTTGGCATCATGACATCAAGTATGACTCCGTCATACACCCCTGCCATAATGTAATCATAGGCATCCTGTCCGTTATACACAGCGTCCACTGAGTAATTGTTATGCTTCAATATAACCTGAAGCGCGCTTGAAAGCGCTTTCTCATCCTCCGCAAGAAGCAATCTCATAATCTTATCTCCGTCTCATATTATTATGGTCTCCACCAGATATCACGCAAACCATCTATAATTCGTATTATACCCCTCAAGCTTAAATAAAGCTTAAACCTTCATGACATCAACAATTGTCTGGACAAGTCTGTCTATATCTATAGGCTTGGCAAGATGGGCATTCATACCCGCTTCCCTGCATCCACACCGTCAAGTATAAGGTCGACCAAAAGCCCGGATGCCGATTCTATGTGTCCCTGCTCGTTACTCAGCTCGTTTGCGATCATCTGAACCGCAATTACATAGATTATATTTTATACAGTGCCGGATATCAACAGAAACAGACAATAAAAAAGCCCCACGGCCAGCTCAAAAGCCAACCGCAAGGCAATTATTCATATATTCAGATACGGGATATGATTAAACGTTCATCTGCTTAGCAACCTCGGCTGCGAAGTCCTCGTTCTTCTTCTCCATTCCCTCTCCAACCTCGAAACGAACGAAGCTGGCGATCTTGAGATCCTTGTTAACTGACTCAAGGTACTTGGCAACTGTCTGCTTGCCATCCTCAGCCTTAACGTATACCTGATCAAGAAGGCTGATCTCCTTAACCTGCTTTGAGATACGTCCCTCAACAAGACCATTGAAGATCTTATCTGCAACGATAACATCCTTATCAGCGATAGCAAGCTCTGCAAGCTGTGCCTTTGCCTCCTTTGAAAGGAAGTTGAATAAGAAGTTCATGTTGCTCTTCTTCTCTTCGTAGATAGCTACATCCTCTGCGCTCCATACGCCGTCAACAGCCTTTGCGATAAGCTTGTTAAGGATTGGCTTTGGAAGTGTATCAGGTGCATTAAGTGCACTGTCAACTGTGATCTCCTTAAGCTTAGCCATAGCGTCTGCTGAGATATCAGCTCTGCTGATGTACTGTGGGTTCATAGCTGCGATCTGCATAGCTACGTTCTTGAGTGCTTCCTTAGCAGCGTCATCGCTTGCGCCGTTACCAGCTACGATAACACCGATTCTTCCATTGCCGTGTAAGTAGTCAACTACTACATCGCCTGAAAGCTTCTGGAATCTACGGAATGATAACTTCTCTCCGATTGTTGCTGTCTTGTCAACAAGGGCTTCCTTAAGACCATTCTCTCCGAGAAGTGCCTCAACATCCTCGCCATCCTTGCCACCAACAAGTGATGAAGCAAGTGCCTGATCAGCGATCTGCTGAACAAATGTCTGGAATATCTCGTTCTTAGCAACGAAGTCTGTCTCTGAGTTAACCTCTACAACAACACCTGTTGTACCATTAACTGCTGCACGGCAGATACCCTCTGCTGCGATTCTGCTTGCCTTCTTCTCAGCCTTAACTGCACCGCTCTTACGAAGTACATCTACTGCTGCTTCCATATTACCATCAGTCTCTGCAAGTGCCTTCTTGCAATCCATCATACCGGCACCTGTGAGCTCTCTTAACTCTTTAACCTGAGCTGCTGTGATTGCCATTTTATTTTACCTCCAAATTTGAATATTGACATATCATAATAATGGTTATGTCGTTTTATTAAAGCTTTTTCAGCCTGTATATGTCTCTTTAAAAGTCACGGGATAATACTTTTTATATTACCCCGTTACCTTTTATAATCATTTATTAATTATAATCAATGATGATCAATATCAACTACAGATTACTCCTCTGCAGCCTCCTCAGCCTCTGCCTCATCTACTGAATCAGCATCAACACCCTGCTGAGCCTCGATAACAGCGTCTGCCATCTTTGAAACGATAAGCTTTACAGCTCTGATAGCGTCGTCGTTACCAGGGATTACATAGTCAAGCTCCTCTGGATCACAGTTTGTATCAGCGATACCAACAAGCTTAATTCCAAGTGACTGAGCCTCCTGGATACATATTCTCTCCTTCTTAGGATCAACAACGAAGATCATGTCTGGGATTCTCTTCATGTTCTTGATACCGCCAAGATTCTTCTCGAGCTTCTCCATCTCCTTCTTGATCTGGATAACTTCCTTCTTAGGAAGAACGTCAAATGTACCGTCCTGCTCCATCTCCTCGTACTTCTTAAGAGTAGCGATTCTTGTCTGGATTGTCTTGAAGTTTGTAAGCATACCTCCAAGCCATCTCTCATTTACATAGTACATACCGCAACGCTCTGCCTCGCTCTTGATTGAGTCCTGAGCCTGCTTCTTTGTACCAACGAAAAGGATTGTTCCACCGTTTGCAACACAATCACCGATTGCATTGTAAGCATCGTCAACCATTCCTACTGACTTCTGAAGATCGATGATGTAGATACCATTACGCTCTGTGTAGATGTATGGCTTCATCTTAGGGTTCCATCTTCTTGTCTGGTGTCCGAAATGTACACCTGCCTCTAATAACTGCTTCATTGAAATAACGCTCATTTTTTCTACCTCCATGGTTAAAATCTTCTGCCGGCATCAACTCTTTGGACCACCCGAGCACAGGCACCACGCCAACTATCAACCAGCATGTATATTTGTTATGCGCACTCACGCAATCGACATTGTAACACAAAAAAAAAGTGCATTCAAGCACTTTTTTCTGAAAATATATGTTTTATAAGAAGTATTCTGTCTGCCGGTCCGTGTTCTATTTTGCTCTTGTCCTGATGCTGTTTATTATATATGAAACACTGGCTACAACAAACAGAAGATAACCGACCGCAAGCTCACCCCAGAATGAACTCATAGTATCTGCAGCATCCAGCACATCATACATACTCTTATAACAGTCAAAGAAGCTCACATCATATCCATAATCACTAAATTCCTGATATAATTCCATGCTGACACTCAGTCTCTCTGAAATGTATATCATTCCTATACACAACACTACGCAGATTATTATGCCCTTCAGGTCAAGTTTCTTTCCAAACTTGTTGTACCCCATCATGGCACATATGACCATAACCGCTCCTGATATGCCTGCGATATAACCAAGCTTATACACAACAAGCCAGAGCACAACTCCGACCAGTGATCCAAGAAACGCTCCTACCAGTCCTGCCAGAACATTTGATCCGGAACTCTTTGCTTTTTTCCCCTGTGGATTCATAGTCTCCTGATCGTAGCCCTGGCCATATGGCTGACTCTGTCCATACATCTGGTTCTGTCCATACTGTGAATTCTGACCATACATCTGGTTCTGGCCATACTGATGATTCTGACCGTACTGCTGTCCCGGATAATAGTTGTCCGTCTGTGAGGCAGCTCCACTATCCGGTTCAGCCGGATTGTTATACCGGTACATAGGACTGGTCTCACTGTGAGTTATTCCAAATTCATTCGGTACATACTGCAAGGCTGCCGGATTTGGCGCAAACGGATCCATACTACTACTACCACTACCCGCACTGAAACGCTGTCCCGGATATCCCATCTCCTCATTATTCATATTGTCTCCCATAATTGATTACTCCTCCCTTTTCTCGTATCTTTACTGATTACCTAATAGTATCCATACTATTCCGCCATTTGTCTCATTGCCGGTGAATGTATATGTTCCAGGCACAAGACTGCCTGAATATCCTGACCTGAGCAGCCAGTCATAATACTCATCCGCATCCCTTATCCCTATCTGTGCCAGGAGCTGACATATCTCGTATGCAGATGTTCCAGATCCAAATGTGATCTCTCCGCCGCCATTGTCATACTTGATGGCACTCGCTTTCACAGCCTCTGTCGCCGCCTCTGTAGTCTTATTTGTGCTGCTTCCTGAACCGGGCTGCGAATTCTTATCCTCTGTATAGCCGTTGTCCTTGGCAGATGGAACTCTCTCTGTCTTATCAGAAAGGCCTCCGTTGTTATCTGTTGTGCCGGTTCCATTTGACTTGTCGGAGCTTCCGGTCGTACCACTGTTGCTTCCGCTGCCACTCTCTGCATCGCTCTTGCCATTTTCTGACTTGCCTGTCTCTGTTGTAGTCTTATCGGCATTGGCATTCTTTTCCGTGGTTACTTTCTCTGTCGTTGTCTTTTCTGTCGTCTTATCCTCGGTCTTCTTCTCTGTTGTCGTCTCTGTGGAAGAATCCTCTGTGCTCTTATCCTGCTGCTGACTTACGACCGCCGTCTTGCCCTGACCTGAATCAGTTTTTCCGGCATTTCCAAAATTAAACGCAACAGTCATGGTAAGTGCTCCTATCACCAGCCCTGTACCAAGGCCTCTGAAATAACTTTTTTTATACATAGCTTACCTCCTGGACTGATTACTGTTTGTCAGCCTCATTGATCTTGTCTATCATAACCTTAGCCTCGCCAACTCCTATTCCAAGCTTGTTTGCGATCTCCATGATGCTGAGTCCCTTCTTGTGCAGGTCTGCAACCTGTGACTCTACATCTGTGCCTTCATCCCATATATCAACAACCTTGTTCTGAGCAGCTTTCTTCTTTTTTCTCTTCTTTGAACGATTGTTTCTAGATCTGGCTGCATTGTTATTCTCAGCGATCGCTGCGGCTGCCTTCTCAGGATTTTCAGCCTCTACCACTGTAAATGCACTGTCTGTTACCGGTGCATCCTCCACACTGACTGCTTTCTCGGCAGCCTCTGCATCTGCAGCAGCCTCAGCGCTGCTCTCTGACTCGGTATTCTCTGTCTTTGCGTCATCTTCTGCTTCAGCATCAGCTTTAGTCTCAGCTCCATCTGCTGTCTCTGTCTTATCTGCTGCCTGGGAATCATTTTCTGACTGAGCTTTCTCTGCATCCGGCTCAGTCTTCTCTGATCCGTTATCTGCCTCCGCAGGCTCTGACTCGGAAGTCTCTACAGTCTCAGGCTCATCGTATGTCACAGGCTCTTTCTCGCTGGTGTCATCCGGATCATATGCCTCGTATGCATCCTTAAGGCTCTGGTTGATGTAATCTATCATCTGCTTCTTGGCCTTCTCTGACAACTGTTTCTCACAAGCCTCAAGCTCTGTCTGCATCTTCTTCTTTGCAGCCTCTATCCCCTCCTCGTATGCCTTGACTGCATCATCTATCTTCTTCTGGGTATCAGCCTGGGCTGTCTCATTTGCCTTGACTGTGCCGGCTCTGAATTCATCCAGCTCCTTCCTTGTGCTGTCCATGAGCTCACTCATTTCCTTCTTTGAACTCTCTCTCATCTCAGCAAGCTCTTTTTTCGATGACTCCCTGACTTCATCAAGGCCCTTTTTCATGTCTGATTTCACAGCTTCGCCCTGTTTCTTCAGCTCATTCTTCTTCTTCTCTACAAGGCTGTTACAATACTCATCAAGCTTCTTCTCCAGATTCTCCCTGCTCTCATCCATCACAGAATTCTCTGTATTCTCTTTTGAACCGTCAGTGAGGAAAAAGCTTACTATCACTATCGCTACACCTACTATCAATGTCACTATTGCCGGTATCATATATGTCTCTCCTTTTCGATGTATTTATAATTCTGTTCTCAGGCATTCTTCAGTTCATCAAACACCACATCATTCAGCACTTTTATGTACGTGCCCTTCATTCCCGATGATCTCGCCTCGATAACACCTGCGCTCTCAAACTTTCTGAGTGCGTTCACTATAACCGATCTTGTTATGCCTACCCTGTCTGCGACCTTGCTTGCCACCAGTATTCCCTCTTCGCCGTCAAGCTCGGAAAAAATATGTTTGATCGCCTGCAGCTCTGAAAACGACAGAGTGTTGATCGCTGATCTCACTATGGCCAGCTTGCGGTTCTCCTCAGCATTCTCCTCATTGAGCGCCCGCATCATCTCAAGTCCCACAACGGTGGTTCCATATTCGCCAAGAATGATGTCATCTATATCGTACTCAGTCTGAAGTCTGTACAGAAACAGAGTTCCAAGTCTCTCTCCTGCTATATCAATAGGAAGGAGCAGACCATGATACTTGTCTATATCCTTTCCATCAAATCCAAGTGTCGTCAGATTAACATTCTCCTTAGTGGACAGGACGAGAAGAAGACGCTCGTTGAGCATGTTGTCTATGAGACTTCCTACCTTACCCTCAATGAGCTCATGAATCTCCGGAATATCCTCTCGGTTCTTGAGTCCGAGTATCTTGCCCTTCTTGCTTATTACCATCACATTTGAAGCAAGAATGTCGCTGAGCACATCACAAATGTCATTAAAAACAACCTTATGTGAATTGTTATTGTGCAATAACTTGTTGATCTTTCGTGTTTTATCTAACAATTGTACACTCATAAGTTATCCTCCATTTTTTTATGTAACAAAAAGTATCTTTTGCTCGAAATATTATGACTATTTGTGATTCTACCACAACAAAATTGACATAACAACCCTATTTTATGTAAAGTTGTCCTAAAAACGAAGATTTAAGAAAGTGTTGATTTTACTGGATTTTTCAGCCACAACATATAGTGGTCAGTCTTTTTTTCGACACAATTTTAATAATTATGACAACCATACACTTCTTTTAATTTTTCTACAATTCAACAAAAAAACAGACAAATTCACTAATTGTCTCCAATTAGGAATCTGTCTGTCACATATCTTATATCTTAATTATTTATCAGCAGTCTCCGCCGCCTTGTTGTTGCAGGTATAACCACACTCCTGATCTGAGCATACCAGCTTATTGCCCTTTACTATCATGTACTTTCCACATTCAGGACATTTCTCATTGCTTGGCATTGCCCATGACATGAAATCACACTCAGGTGCATTGATACATCCATAGTATCTTCTGCCCTTTCTCGTCGTCTTGATGACCACATCTCCGCCACACTTAGGACAGGTAACACCTATCTTCTCGTAGAACGGCTTTGTAAATCTGCACTCAGGGAATCCAGGGCACGCCAGGAATTTGCCGTGAGGGCCATACTTGATGACCATGTTTCGTCCGCACACGTCACACACTTCCTCGGACACCTCATCCTCTATCTTGATGGACTCAAGTTCTGCCTCCGCCTTCTTCACCGCCTCGTCGAGATCCGGATAGAAATTGCGGACAACCACTTTCCAGTCCACGATTCCATCTCCTATCTTATCGAGAAGGGACTCCATGTTCGCCGTGAAATTCACATCTATGATAACCGGGAACGCCTGCTCCATGCTCTGGTTAACCGCATCACCTATGGCTGTCACATATAACTTCTTCTGTTCCTTCGTTATATATCTTCTCGCAAGTATGGTCGATATGGTTGGCGCATAGGTACTTGGTCTTCCAATTCCAAGCTCCTCCAATGTCTTGACAAGCAATGCCTCTGTATATCTTGCAGGTGGCTGTGTAAAATGCTGTTTCTCCTCAAGGCCGTCAAGCTCCAGCACATCGCCCTCAGCAAGATTGTTGATTCCCGCAACTGTCTCTCCTCTGTCATTGTCCAGATTGTATACAGCAAGGAATCCGTCAAATGCTATCTTTGATGCAGATGTCTGGAATGTCGCATCACCGCAGCTTACCTTTACACTCTTGACAGAATATACCGCACCCGCCATCTGGCTTGCAAGGAAACGACTGTATATGAGCTGATACAGCCTGAACTGATCCCTTGAGAGCTGCTCCTTTACCATGACCGGTGACAGAGTCACATCTGTAGGTCTGATTGCCTCATGGGCATCCTGTATCTTCTTGTCTGTCTTGGCGCGTCCATTTGAATCGCCAATATATCTCTCGCCGAAATTGTCTTTTATATATTCGTCAGCAGCAGCAACTGCTTCCTCTGATATTCTAGTGGAATCTGTTCTCAGGTATGTTATGAGACCTATCGTTCCACGGCCCTTGATATCAACTCCCTCATAGAGCTGCTGTGCGATCCTCATCGTCTTGGATGTCGCAAAATTGAGCTTCGATGAAGCCTCCTGCTGCAGCGTACTTGTTGTAAATGGCAGCGGTGCCTTCTTGTTTCTCTCACTCTCTTTTATGGACTTTACAACGTACTCTCCATCCTGAAGACCACTGAGTATCTCATCGAGTGCCGCTCTGCCTGATATCTCTTCCTTATTCTTACCATCTCCGGTAAACTTGAACGTGATAGGCTTCTTGAGCTTGCCGCCGGTCAGATTCGCGTCCAGTGTCCAGTATTCCTGCGGGATAAAATCATTTATCTCCTTCTCCCTGTCACACACGAGCTTGAGTGCAACAGACTGTACACGTCCGGCAGAAAGACCTCTCTTGATCTTTGCCCAGAGAACCGGGCTGATCTTGTAACCAACAAGTCTGTCGAGCACTCGTCTCGCCTGCTGGGCATCCACAAGGTTCATGTCTATGTCCCTTGCCTGCTTTATAGAATTCTTTACCGCATTCTTTGTGATCTCATTGAACGTAATTCTCTTGTAATCCTTATCCTCCAGCTTAAGTGCTTTCATCAAATGATAGGATATAGCCTCTCCCTCACGGTCCGGGTCAGTTGCGAGATAGATCTTGTCGGCCTTCTTAACCGCTTTTCTCAGAGCGGCAAGGATATCACCTTTACCCCTTATAGTGATATATTTGGGCTCGAAATCATTATCGACGTCTATTCCCATCTGACTCTTTGGCAGATCTCTCACATGGCCATTTGAAGCAATCACCTCATAGTTTGATCCAAGAAACTTTTTTATTGTCTTAGCTTTAGCCGGAGACTCAACAATAACAAGATTTTTTGCCATAGCTATCTGTCCTTTCTGTAGGTTTCCTGTAATTCTTATCATCCCAGAGCATCTTCCGGCAGTGTTCATTTTCATGGTCAAGCTCTGACATAATAATTTCTTACCAACTGTTTTATCAATTTTTTCTGTTCTAATTCATACAATATCTGAGTCACCTCAGACACTGAAATCCCAGTCTCGAAGCATATATCATCTATATGCCTTGATTCCAAACGTACACAACTATACACTTTTTTCTCTGCAGGCGCAAGTAAATTTTTGTTAAATGCCTTTGATTCAGCTCGGTTTATGCCCATTTCATCGAGTATATCCTCCACCTGTGTGACACACACCGCCCCCATTCTGATAAGTCCATTACAGCCTCTGCTGCCCGAATCCGTGATCCTCCCGGGAACAGCATACACTTCCCGCCCCTGCTCCAGCGCCTGGTCCGCAGTGATCAGAGAACCGCTTTTTTCCCTCGCCTCAACGACGAGCACACCGGACGAAAGTCCACTGATTATCCTGTTCCTGTACGGGAATCTGAAAGCATCCGGTCTTATGTCAAGCCCACATTCCGACAGCACTACTCCGCCGCCATTTCTTATGTCGTGATATATATCATAGTTCTCCCTCGGATACGGAACATTTATACCACTTCCGAGCACAGCAACAGTCTTTCCTCCAGCCTTCATTGCAGCTCTGTGCGCAGCACCATCTATTCCCAGTGCCATTCCACTGACTATAGTAACCCCTGATGCTGCAAGCTCCCCCGACAGCCTGTCGGCAGCTTCCCTTCCGTACACAGAGGCTTTTCTTGCCCCTACCACCGCAACCGCAGGGTCCAGATCCGCCAGCACATCCACATCCCCTGCTGCAAACAGAAGCATTGGGGGATCCGGTATATCATACAGCTTCCCGGGATACAGCTTATGTCCCGGATAAATATATGTAATGTCATTTCTTCGAAGCTCCTCTGCATATGCCGCAACTTTCCCGGCATCCCTGTGTTCAAGGAATCCGTCAGCCTGAGCCTGTGTGAGTTCATCCCGGAGCTGTTCCTCAGAAGTGTTCCACAGTCCTCTTATACCTCCGTATTTCATGGCAACGTTCATCTTCACAGTGTGAGTCATCCTGCTTATCATCCCAAACCAGAGATAAAGTAATTCCTCCGTCATGTCACACACCTCCCTGAATGTCCGCATTTCTGAAGAACACCGCTTCTCTCAAGTGTTTTATCCCGACCTCAGGATCTCCATCGAGATCCGCAATAGTCCTGGCTATCTTGAGTACCCTGTATGCCCCTCTCGCAGTCATATCCATATCGGCAAAACAGTCCTCCATGAAATTCTTTGCCTCGCCGTCAATCACTACATATTTACTGCATAATGCCGAATCCATCTGGGAATTGAACCGTATATTTTCACCGCTGAACCTTTCACTCTGTATCCTCTGGGCTCTCAGCACACTCTCCCTCATTTCTGCTGAATTCTTCCCTGTCCGGTCACCAAATAACTGTCTGCAGTCCACCTTTCTAACATCCACATTTATATCTATCCTGTCAAGCAGAGGCTTGCTTATCCTGGCATTATAATTCCTGATCTGCCTGACCGTGCATGTACACCTGTTCATATCCGGGTACTGTCCGCAGGGGCATGGATTTCTCGCCGCAACCAGCATGAAGTCCGCAGGAAATCTGTATATTCCACCAAGCCTTGATATACTGACCTCACCGTCCTCAAGGGGCTGTCTCATGACCTCGAGCACGTTCCGGTTAAACTCCGGCAGCTCATCGAGAAACAGCACTCCACCGTGTGCAAGACTTATCTCTCCTGGTCTCGGATTATGCCCGCCGCCGGACAGGGCATGCAGGGATATCGTATGATGAGGTGCCCGGAATGGACGGCGGTTTATTATATGACAGGATTCATCCAGAAGCCCCGCCACACTATACACCTTCGTTATCTCTATACTCTCCTCAAGGCTGAGTCTCGGAAGTATCGTCGGGATACGTCTGGCTATCATGGATTTACCTGCCCCGGCGGGGCCTGTCATGAGTATGTTGTGCATTCCCGCCGCGGCTATCTCCACTCCACGTTTAAGGGATTCATGCCCCATTACCTCAGAAAAATCCACTTCAGCTTCATCCCCTGACGTATCCAGCATGGCTTCTACATCAACATATTCAGGCTCTATGGTCTGTATACCACTCAAGTGATCGACCAGCTCTCCTATACTTGTGACCGGTATAACAGTCATCCCACGTATAATGGCGGCCTCCCTGGAATTCCCCGCCGGCACTATACAGCTCCTCACACCTTCGCTGTACGCAGAGTGAACTATGGACAGCACACCGCTCACCGGATTCACATGTCCGTCAAGCCCCAGCTCTCCAAGGATAAGTATGTTCTTTATATTGTCTGTTGGAATAACGCCCATGGACGCCAGCATACCCGCTGCGATGGGCAGATCGAAGGCGGTGCCTTCCTTTCTGATATCCGCCGGAAAGAGATTGATCGTTATTCTCTTCGGAGGAATGTTGAAACCGGAATTGCGCAGTGCAGTCCGGACCCGTTCTCCTGCTTCCTTCACGCAGGAGGACAGGTATCCGACCATATTCATAACGGGAAGCCCATCGTGTATATCCGTCTCCACTGATATGAGCGTCCCGTCGATTCCCTGTACAAGTCCACTTAATACTTTACTATACATAAGCAAGTGCTCCTTCCCGCTCTGCCGAGCAGCCTCTCCATCGGAGCACATATTACACTAAAAAGGATATCCCATAATCAAACACAAGTCAAACTCCATTTTGTATACCTGTTTGGAATATCATATCCTTGACTTTTTCCTTTTTCTGCTGCCCTTAACCAGCTTCACCGAAGCCACCTTAAGCAGCACAAATGATACTGCGAGATTCACGCACACAGAGATCACAGCCATATGATCCACCACAAAATTCGTGTATTTACCGTATCCCGTCATGGTTTCCACCACAGATTCATCCTCGAGCAATCTGAAGAAATTTTCTGCTATCCATATGGCAGGATTGACTGCATAGCACACTGCCTTTCCCATCATATAAACAGCATAACTGCTTCTTGAACCATCCGACATATACATCATGGATTCAAAAACCTTTCCTATCGCATATGATAAAAACACAACAGCCGCTATAGTCACTATGGTTGATATGGCTGCCGACACAGAAGTTCTCTTCACGCAGGAGTAAAATATTCCGATACTACCAACGTATATATCAATAAAGAGAACCATTCCAAGGTATTTGAACAGTTCGTCCCAACCCATTCCTCCAACTATGAATGCAACCGCCATAAACGGAAGAGTTGCTATGACATACATTGCCGTGGTGGCAACTGCCGACAGGAGCTTTCCGGCAACTATCGATATAGGTCTTACCGGAGTCGTCAGCATGATCTCAAGCGTCTGTCTCTCCCTCTCACCGGATATTGAGGTGGATGTGATTATCGGAACTATAAGTCCTATTATGCACAGCTCACACACCGCAAGCACTGGAAACATCTGTGCAATATTTGAATAATACACCTGGTATGCTGAGCCTCTGCTCGTCATGAAGAGCATTCCGACAACCAGCGCAAACATGCAGTTGATGAGTGTTATCGTCACGACCATTCTGGCACTTCTCGCATTTACCAGAATATCCTTCTTCAATATGGGATTAATAATTGTTCTTCGCGCCACGATTCTCACCTCCCGTAATCTTAAGGAACAGGGATTCCAGATCTTCCTTCTCCCTGAAAAACTGATGAACGTGCACACCGTTGTCCACAAGACTTCTGAGAAGCTCGGCGTCAGACTCCCTCGTGCCTGAATAATAGACAAGAATTTCTCCATCTTGTATACTTATGCGATCCACATTGAATCTTTCCTTCACAATGACAGATATCCTGTTGGCTGAGGCCTCCGCATCAAGTCCCAACATATATCCCTTTATCCTTACAGGAGGCATGTTCTTATCACCATTTACAATCTCATCCACGCTTCCGCTGGCCACTATCTTTCCGTGGTCTATGACACCTATACTCGTACACATCTCTGAAAGCTCCGGCAAAATATGCGAGCTTATCACGATGGTCTTGCCCATCTCCTTCAGATCACGCAGTATATTCTTCATATCGTGTCTTGACCTTGGATCCAGACCCGAACTCGGCTCATCGAGCACCAGAAGCTCGGGATCATGTATGAGTGCTCTTGCTACACAGAGTCTCTGCTTCATACCTCTTGAAAGGCTGTCGACGAACTCGTCCTTTTTATCCTGAAGGGCAACAAGCTCCAGATATTTATCTGCGACTTTCTCCACTTCACGCTTGCTCATGCCGTACATGGAGCCATAAAAATCCATGTACTCCATGACCTTCAGATTGTCGTACACACCGAAAAAGTCAGGAACATATCCTATCTTCCGTTTCACATCCGCAGGTCTGCCAAGTGCGTCTACACCGTCTATGGTGACCTTTCCCGATGTGGCTTTAAGGAGTCCGCACATGATCCTCATGGTTGTCGTCTTACCGGCACCATTTGGTCCGACAAATCCGAATATCTCGCCCTTATCAATATGAAGATTCATATGATCGAGCGCAACAAACTTTCCATATCTCTTGGTGAGTTCTTCTATATCAACCATTACCGGACACCTCCCCTCGCACTGATATGTGGAAGGTAACTGTCCACATAATAATCTCCCTGCTGAGGAGATATAAATCTCATAGCCAGGCATCCGTCCGACATATATTTGTCAAGTTCCTGCCCCTTTATGATCGTCTGTCCATCGGCAAATACCGTGTCATATTCACCGGTCTCTCTGTTGAGCATCTGCACTACGACCTTGTTCTTGCCGCTTCCCGCCTGGGTCTTATCGTATATCAGTTCCGTTATATCATCATTCTTGCCAAATCTGATGTTAACGTCCACGGTTTCAGAATACATCAACAGATCGTCATCACCATAATCTGATCCGCCGATTCCATTCTCATCCCTGTCATAAATGCTGTAATAATAAACTCCATCCACATCCTCATATTTAAGGGTATCTATGTCGTATACCATATAGCTGCCATAATTTTCCGTATCGGCATCACTCATCATATCCGGATCCCGCTGTATGGTTCCCCACACAGCCACAACGCCGTCATCTGCAGCGAGTCTACTGTACTGGGCAAGCCGGAGCTGCATGTAATAATTTCTGGACCATTCCGCCGACGATTCATCATCTCCGAAATAATCCTCACCATACTTCTTCGTGTAATATGATCTCATTCCGTCAAGTATGGAGCCGCCGTCAAATTTGTGGGTATTCTTCCTGCTTATCCGTATGGTATCTCCCGCTCTCAGGACATCAGCAACGTAATAATATCCCTCGGACATGACCACAAGATTCTCCACATCGTACGAGGTGTCATTTGTCAATGTTCCCTCAAAGCCATCTGTATATAATGTCAAATTCTTCCGAATTCTTCCAATATCGTTGCTTCCAGCAAAGCTTGCATTAGCTGATATAGTGCCAAATGAACGATTGCTGTAATAATTCAGTGTAACGCCATCTTTTCCATCATTTTTTACCGCATTGAGATTGTCATAAAAGCTGGATTCCATGGAATCATCCATCTCGATGTTGGAATATTTGCTGTTGATGTCTATCTTGTATTGGCCTGATCTGCCGCCTATTATATATGAATATGCATCCTCCCGCTTGGTATCACCGCTTATATCCGCAGCCACAAATGTAAGTCCGATAGGCTTTGTAACTCTGTACTTGAGGCTTACCATATATATGGCACCTGTACCGATAATTGCACATACCGGGATAACTCCCCATATGAGCTCCTTCTTTTTGAGCCTGCTGAGGACGATGTACGCCACAGGACCACACACAATGATATATATGATCAGCACGAGCATAATGACAACAGGTGACGGGGTGCTTCTCTTGTTGGCTGCATTTGCCACATCATATCCATAATATGTGCCACCATAATACCAGCCTCCATTGATCCAGTTCTGTGTCATATCCGTAAAGCCTGCCTCCAGAGCAGCCTGCGCCTGGGCAGTCTTATCCTTCTCATCCGTCTGTGCAAGCGAATACGGGAGCACCACGATCCGGCCATATCCCATATTCAGATAGTATCCATCTGAGCCGTCCAGCTCATGTACCTTCTGTGTGTCATTCACAGCGGAGACAAAATCGCCGTCAAAGCTGCTGAGTTCATTTTCATCTGACGACTTGGCCAGTATCATAGCTCCACCACTGTACACCCATTGTTTTATGGCAGCACTCTGCTTCTCTGACAATCCCGACAGATCATAATCATCCACCAACAGGTACTCTATAGCCTCCAGTCCCTCCTCGGACTCAGGAATGTCTGAGGGTGATAATGCAACAGTCTCTACCTTTGCATTATCATACACATTGTCCATGGAGACATCCTCTATATAAGACATGGCATCCTGTCTGTCACTCATCACGCCCACCGCAACTACCATATCATTGCCCTCTATACTCAGTGAATCCCGCTCTGAGTACACCAGCTCTCCGTCACTGTCCTTGATCTCAACCTTTGCTATACCGGAGCCCATATTATCGACACAGAATTCCAGCTCTGTATTTTCTCCTGCCTTTAATTCCACATCTCTGGCATATGTCATATTCTTCGTGCCAAAGCCTTCGGAATAGCTCGTCTGTACAGACACATTTCCCGCAAAATCTGTGTCGCACACAATATCCAGCCTGATAACACTGCCTCTGTCATTTACCGCATATCCATTGAGTCCATACTTTAGCTGTATATCAAAATCAGGGTTATTTTCAATTATCCTCTGTTCAACCCGTCCATATGCACTATCTGTGTTCGTTTCCGCCATAGCTGGACAGATCATACCTCCAAGCAGCATAAGTGCAACCGCACCGCCACACGCAAGTTTCGCCGATCTGATCATAAGTCTTTCCTTCCAATTTGACTTTATTTTTTACACTAAACTTATAATAAATTCTGCCGGTAAATAACGCAACTTACACTTTCGTAAGGACACGTCAAAGCTCTTCCGGCATTCCCCGGCCGCGCAAAAAAAGCTCCCCGGATACATCAAATATCATGTATTCAGGGAGCTGCTCAACTCTTAACTGAAATATACTACCTCTTCATCAGGCGCACTTGTGAGCGTGACCTTCTCTGCTGTGAGAACAGGTCCTTCACCTTCAAAATCTGGGTAATACTCGTAGCCTATCTTGGCTGTGACATCAACCCACTGTCTGTCCACAAGATTCTTAGCACCCTGATAATAGCACTTGAATCCGACAAACTGGATATCCTCAACACAACATGTCATGGCGAATCTTCCAGGAACAAATGCATTGCTGCCGTACTGCTTTGGTCTAAATACCATGGCCTTGAAGTGGATCTTCTTGCCGTCGTATCTCTCTTTCATGTCAGATGCATCCACATACCAGATACCGAAATCGTCATCCGGCAGTTCTATCACATCTGCGCTCACATCGTATGGCAGATCCTCAGGTTCATTTGTCTCAGGTGCAATGGAGCCATCTTTCATCTCAAAGATGATCTGCGCTCTTCTGTTCACCGCCTTGATGGATCTTCTCCACTCAGGGATCTTGGAATTCTTATCACATCTGTTGAAGATGACCATGTCCGCACTGTTGAACTGCTCAACCATGGTTGCCTTCATGTTCTGTGAGTACACATCGTATGTCTCCGCATTCACAAATGAGATAACCTGGACAACCGTCCATCCCTTTGGAACCCTTATCTCAAATATCTTATCGAGCTTCCACATACCATTGTACTCGATCATGACCTGTTCCGGATTGTATTTGTCCTGAAGGTCAAGGAGATGGTCTGTGGTGAGCTGATCTTCCTCTATGAACTCTGTATATATATTAGCCTTCTTCAGAGCCTCAAGATCATACTCCTCCTCTCCGTCCTCACAGACGAGAAGAAGTGTCTTGGCTCCACCTGTAAAGCCTCTGTCCATCAGGGTCTCCTTGGCAAATGTTGTCTTACCGCTCTCAAGGAATCCCATGAACACATATACAGGTATCTCTTTATTCTGACGTCCCATCATATTAACTCCTTATCATAGAACAACCTGCTTAAACCTCGAACAGTTCTGCAAGGTCGTCCTCCTTAAGCTTGCTTCCTATTACGCAAAGCTTACCAGTGATGTCAGCCTTGCCCTTTCTGACCTCAAACTCGCCTGGTACAAGATCAAAGTACAGCCACTCACCTGCATCGCTAGGTACGATACCCTTTGCTCTGAGGATAACACCGTACTTCTCTGTGTCAGCCAGAGTGTCAAGGATCTCTCTGAGTTTGTCCTCATTGTACTTGTGTGGTGTCTCCTTGCCCCAGCTTGTAAATACCTCATCTGCATGATGATGGTGGTGATCATGGTCATGGCAGCCACATGTACACTCATCGCCATGGTCGTGATCATGATGATGATCGTGGTCATCGTGGTCGTGGTGATGCTCGTGCTCATCGTGGTCGTGATGATGCTCATGGTCGTCATCATGGTCGTGATGATGGTCATGGTCGTGACAGCCACATGTGCACTCATCGCCGTGGTCGTGGTCATGATCATGTCCCTTCTTAGCCTCATCCATCATTGTCTCCTCAAGAGACTTGTAGTTCTGCATAGCCTCTCTGATGGCTGCTCCATCGATCTCATCCCATGGAGTTGTAATGATGGTTGCATGATCGTTCTTCTCTCTGATCATGGCTACAGCCTTCTCTATCTTGTCCTGTGTAGTAGTCTGTGTTCTGCTCAAGATGATAGTGTTAGCACTTTCGATCTGGTTGTTGAAGAACTCGCCAAAGTTCTTCATATAAATCTTAACCTTTGACACATCGGCAACTGTTGTGTAGCTGTCGAGCTCTACATCAAGATCTCCTGATACATCCTTTACTGCCTTGATAACGTCAGACAGCTTGCCAACTCCTGATGGCTCAATGATGATCCTGTCAGGTGTGTAATCTGTGATAACCTGCTTAAGTGCAGTACCGAAATCTCCGACCAGTGAACAACAGATACAACCTGAGTTCATCTCTGTGATCTGAACGCCGGCATCCTTCAGGAAACCGCCATCGATTCCTATCTCACCAAACTCGTTCTCTATGAGAACCAGCTTCTCTCCCTTAAATGCCTGCTCAATAAGTTTCTTGATCAACGTTGTCTTGCCAGCTCCAAGGAAGCCTGAGATAATATCAATCTTTGTCATATCAATCACTCCTTAAACAAATTTATATTAAGACCATGTATACTAAATACACGGTCTTTGATATCTACATCCACATGATTATACTCGATTGCTTTTATTTTTGCAAGAAATCAGACATCATATGTGGATTATTGAGTATTTATTTCATGTGTACATCCATCTGATTAAATGGAATCTCTATGTCATTCTCGTCAAATGCCTTTTTCAGCTTCCACATGGCATCCCACTTGGCATCAAAGAACTTCTCTATCGTCGCATAGAACTTCACATACATATTGATCCCACTGTCTGCAAATTCATCTATATAGAACAGAATCTGCTCATCCGGAAGATAACCATCCACATCCTTAATGGTCTCAATGGTAACCCTCTTGACCTTCTCCATATCAGAATCATACGCAACAGAAAATGGTATATCCACCCTCCTCATATCATGCTCTGTCACATTCACAAGGGATGTGTTGGATATGTTGCCATTCGGTATGACGACTGATTTGTTGTCGAAAGTTATCAGCCTTGTATAGAATATGTCTATGGACACGACTGTTCCTTCGCAGTGGGTATTGTTCTCCACAATATAGTCACCGACCCTGAATGGTTTTAATATGAGAATCAACAAGCCGCCCGCAAGATTCGACAGACTTCCCTGAAGTGCAAGTCCGAGGGTAACCCCCGCTGTGCCTAGTATAGTTATAAATGAAGTGATCTGAAATCCCACAATGCTCGCCGCAGTGAGCACGATCAACACATTCAGAACAATCTTGACCGCAGATATGAAAAAACCAGCAACGCTTGGATCCAGCTTTGACCTCTCAAAACTCTTCCTGAGTATCCTGAGCAGCAACTTCACCAGCTTGAAGCAGACGACCATGAATATGACAGCCACAACTATACTGCCAAGCTTGGACATACACCAGTCTGTAAGCTTCTGGATATACTGCCCTACGATACTCACCTGATCCGTGGCCTCCTTCACCGCATCCCCGACCACACTCTCTGTGGTCGCAGTATCAGCCGCCATGTTATACAGATCACCAATCAATAGCATAAATGTCTATTCCTCCTATTTTACATGGGCAAACACTGCAAATGACAGTGCAGGAGCACTCACTTCTATCACGCCATCCGCAGCAGTCTCATATCCTTTGTTATTGTTGCCCTCGCCTCCGTATTTCAGGTTATCACTTGAGAAGATCTCTCTGTACTTTCCATCCGTCTCAACCGGAAGCTTATATCCTGTCACATTTTTAAGTCCGAAGTTGCAGACAATATACACATCATCTGCGACATCCAAACCATGTCTTACAAATGATATTACCTGTCCCTTCTCCTGTATATCAAGTGCACTGCCGGCAAGGTCCCTGCCATCACCGCACAGAGCATTCTTTGTATCGTATAATTTGTTGAGTTCCTTTATATATTTCTGAAAATAGCTGTTTGCATCGAACTCAAGAACCGACCAGTCGATCTGGGTTCTTCCGTCAAACCCGGCAAATCCGCCTAATTCCTGTCCCATAAACGTCAGCTTTCTTCCCGGTAGTGACATGGTGAGACCAAACAGAAGTCTGAGATCAGCATACTTGTCCTCATAGCCACCCGACATCTTGGATGCGTAACTTCCACGCTCATATGCAACCTCATCATGGCTGAGCGCCCATACGGTATCATCATTCTCGTCAAATGGTATACCACATGTATAATCCGTAAAGCTTCCTCTGTTCACTGGAGGTATCATCATGAAATCTGTCACTCTGGACACAGCTTCATTATTCCACCTGAGATCTGTCATGACAGCATCGCCTGCAGTGCCGAGGGTTGTTCTCAATGCTCTGATAAGTTCCTCGTCCTCCAGCCTTACTCCGTCCAGATGATATGTGTCTATCCAATATGCGATGCAATCCACATCCCTCACAGATACCATATCCATGATAACGCCTATTCCCTTGCTGTGGAAATGGTCGACCATAGCCATGAACTCCGTAGGTGTTCCAAATCTCGATGTCGGAGCGAACATTCCCACGGTATCATAGCCCCAGCCATTGTCATCTCTATATTCCATAAGTGGCATAAACTGTATGTAGTTGTATCCCATATTCTTCACGTACATGGCAGCCTCTTTGCCAAATTCGAGATAGTTAAGAGGATATCCATCTGAGTTTCTCTTCCATGTCGGCATGTGGACCTCATATATATTTACCGGGGCAGATACACTGCCTCTCTTCTTCATATATGAAGAGTCTAACCAGCTATACTCAAGCTTTGCAAGTACCGATGCATTTCCCGGTGCCACCTCATACACCTCAGCGTAAGGGTCTGCAAATATATCTGTATTTCCATCTCTGTATAATGCCTCGAATTTGTATCTGGTATTCATGAGATCGCCCGGAATGAACAGCTCAAACATATCAGTGTAGTCAATCCTTCTCATAGGATTCACGCGTCCATCCCATCCGTTGAAATCTCCGACCACACTGACCCTGGTTGCCCCCGGCATATTCATGCAGAACGATACACCCTGTACACCATCGAGCGTGATCTGTCTTGCTCCAAACAGATCCTTTACATGGAAATCCGACAATATTCCATCGTCTCCATTTACCACCTTCATGACATTGACCGGATCCACGCTGTATCCGAATGAATACGGATCATAGAATTCAGCCGCCTGCTCGCCTTCTGTTATGAGCTTATATGCAAATGCCCCGCTATCCTCGATCTTCACTGTAAAAAATCCCTGTGAACCTATCTCGGTCATAGGATATTTAAATATCGGCTCGCCCGTTTCTTCATTTATCCTGAGAACAAACGCAGCCGTAGCCCTCGGAAGGTATGCATTTACATAGCAGTCATTAAGACACTGGTGCATACCAAGAATATGATGAGGGTTGCCATGCGTACCCCTTGTTATCGCTGCAACCTCATCTGATTTCAATACAAATATCTCCATAAAACCCCTTCTCCTAATGTTAGTCTATCTTGTGTATAAATATTCCGCTTCTGAGCTTTGGCTCAAACCACGTTGACTTTGGAGGCATGAGAAGTCCCGCATCTGCAATGTCGAACAGTTCAGTGATGGATGTCGGATACATCGAGAATGCAACCGCCATTCCTCCATCCACCAGACGCTCAAGCTCTGCAAGTCCTCTGATTCCACCTACGAACATGATCCTCTGATCAGTTCTCGGATCCTGTATTCCAAGTATCGGTGCAAGCACATTGTCCTGAAGTACCGATACGTCAAGTCTGCCCACGACATCATCCGGAACAATACCTTCTCTGACATCCAGTCTGTACCAGCTTCCATCCATGTACATTCCCACCTGTCCTTTGACCTGTGGTTCCACCGGAACATCACTGGCTGTCACATCAAATATCTTTGAAACCTCATCCATGAATTCCTGCTTGTCATGTCCGTTGAGATCCTTTACCACTCTGTTGTACGGCATGATCATAAGCTGGTCATGAGGGAAAAGTACAGAGAGGAAATAATTGAATTCCTCATCCCCGGTATATCCCGGATTCTTCTCTCTCATATGGATTCCCGCCTTGACGGCCGATGCCGCCCTGTGGTGTCCATCCGCTATATAGATATCGTCCACTCCTTCAAATGCAGCTCTGATGGTGTCTATATCTTCCTGGCCATCTATTATCCATACGTTGTGAGTGATCCCGTCAGGTGATGTGAAGCCGTACAACTTATCACCCTTCTTCACTCTATCGATGATCTCGTCAACCTTATCTATCGCTCTGTACGCAAGGAATATAGGTCCCGTCTGCGCTCCGCATGCCTCGACATGCTTTATTCTGTCTATCTCCTTGTCCTCTCTGGTATTCTCATGCTTCTTGATGACTCCATTCATATAGTCATCTATAGAAGAACATGCCACGAGTCCTGTCTGATGCCTGCCATCCATGATAAGCTCATAAATATAATAGACTGGTCTGCGCTCCATGATATATGTTCCATCATCTATCATGCCCTGAAGCAGCTGACCAGCCTTATCATATACACATGGAGCATATGTATCCACATCTGGTCCAAAGGATGTCTCTGCTCTGTCCACTTTCAAAAATGATAATGGTTCGCGCTTGACCTCTATCTCTGCTTCCTGACGGTTATACACATCGTATGGCAAGGCAGCTACTCTGCCTGCAACATCTGGTCTCGGTCTATAGGCTCTAAAACTTCTGATTGTTGCCATATTCTCTACTCCTGTCATAAATATTTTATTGTATGTGCCAATTAACCTCTCACAGCCTTGACAACCTTCTTGATCGAATCCTCATATTCCTCCTCTGATGAGTTCTCGAATATGAAGAGATCCTTGATGTTTGTAGGCGGATTGAAGTTCTGGCTGTTGATGTACTCATCCCAGTGCTCAAGCTTCCATGTATCTCTGTCTGAAGCTCTCTTGATCATTCTCTCATGACATACATCTTTTCTTGTATTTACCCAGATAACGAAGAGCTCTGCATCTTTCTCTGCAAGCTTAGCGCGAAGATTGTCAAGATACTCATCATCTCTGATCTCCTCTGTGAACGGAGCATTGATGAGAACTGTATCATTGTAATCCAATGCCTCAAATGCAAGATCCAGCACACAGTAATACTCGTAATCTCTGATCTCCTTCTGGAAGAAGTCTGATGAACGGTTGTACTCCTGTCCGGCAACTACAAATATCTGCTTTGAAAGTACGATAAGTGTATCCTTGTCAAGGTATACACAATTGTGAAGTGCCTTTGCAACCTGCTTTGAAATAAATGTCTTTCCACATGCTGGTGGTGATGTAACTAAAATAAGCTTCTTCATATCTATAAATGCCTCCATGTAAATGAAATCAATTTTTCTAATAGTTTATCACAATTGCTATTTGCTTACAACATTTTTTAACGTTAAATAAAAATAAAGAACAGCAAAGAACAATATACGTAAAAAACCGTCAGACCTGTTTTGCAGGCCTGACGGTTAAGATCATATCTCCCAACTGTATGTTGTTATATTTTTATTTTACTCTGATTGTACACTTTGCATACTTACCACTGCCATCCTTAGCCTTACATGTAATTACCGCACGCCCCTTCTTCTTACCTACTACTGTTCCTCTTGTTGTTACAGTAGCTATCTTCTTATTTGAGGAAACCCAGGTAACTGCCTTGTTGTTTGCAGTTGCAGGACCTACTGTTGCCCTGAGTGTTATCTTTCCCTTTCTCTTTATGGTTGCTGTCTTCTTGTTTAACTTGATCGAAGAAACCATAATAACTGAATTGATTGTACACTTGGCAGTAATATTGCTTCCGTCCTTTGATTTACATGTGATAACTGCCGAACCCTTTCCAACAGCCTTGACAACTCCTGTTGACGAAACTGTTGCAACCTTGGTGTTCGATGATGACCATGTAACCGCCTTATTGTTTGCCGCTGCAGGACCTACAGTTGCCTTGAGTGTGAATGTCGCACCCTTCTTGATAGTCTTGTTTGTTGCATTGAGCTTGATGGATGTTACAGGCTGTGAAACCGTAACAGTACACTTTGCAAGCTTGCCGCTTCCATCCTTAGCCTTACATGTGATAACTGCTGTTCCCTTTGATACTGCTGTGATAGTACCATTGTTTACAGTTGCTACCTTGCTGTTAGAAGTTGTCCACTCAACATTTCTGTTATTTGCGTTAGCAGGAGCTACAGTCGATGTTATTCTGCCCTGTTTACCCACAAACAGATTCAGTTTTGTCTGATTAAGTTTTATTCCTGTAACCGGCTGGTTAACTGTAAGTCTGAGAGCTGCCTTGGCCTTTCTTCCTTCAATGCCTTCGACAGCCTCGCATGTGATTGTCGCTGTACCTCGGGATTTTGCTGTTACCTCTCCATTCTGATCTACAGATGCTACTGCTTCACTCGAGCTTGTCCACTTCAGCTCTGTTTTTGAAGCATTCTCCGGATTGAGAGTCACATTCGGGGTAAACTTATCACCTACATTCACAGTCTTAGTGCTCTCACCCAATACTATTGATGATATCTGCTGGACTACTGTAACTTCACATGTTTTTGATACTCCACTGCCATCTCTAGCTGTACATGTTATGTTTGTTGTTCCGGCTTTAACACCTGTTATTGTTCCGTTTGATACTGTTGCAACACCCGGATCACTTGACTGCCATATAACATTTCTGTCATTTGCATCTTCTGGAAGTACGGTCTGCTTAACAGTTCCTCGTTCACCCACATACAGAGTGAGCTTATCCTTGTCAAGTGTTATAGCACTTACATACTTCTTTACTGTAAGAGTGAATGATGTTGTTTTCTCACTTCCATCAACTGCTGTAGCTGTGATAACTGTGGTTCCTCTGTCGAGGGCTGTTATCAAACCATCCTTGTCAATGCTTGCAACACTCTCGTCTGATGATGCCCAGATGACTTCCTGATTCGATGCAGTTGCAGGGGATGCAGTGCTTGTTACCTGCAGTGTATCACCAGCATATATTGTTGTCCTGTCTCTGTTTATTCTAAGGCTTGTAACTCTCTGCTTTACAGTAATATTACATGTAACGTATATATCCTCAGACAGAGCGAACTTTATCACTGCCTCTCCTGGAGCCCTGGCGGTAATGGTTGCCTTTGTCTTATCAGATGAATTAACTGATACTGAAGCCACGCTTGTATTTGACGATGTCCATGCCATCTTATAAATACTTGTATCCTCTGCATCGATGATAGCCTCAAGTGATATAACCTTGCTGTCGGCATCTGCTCCCAGCAGAAGTTCTGCACTATCTATATTGAGTGATAAACCTTCCACCGGCTTCTGTACTGTCACATGGCACTTGCCATACGCCTTGTCTGTATCAACAGATGTACATATAACATCGGCCTCTCCTGGGTTAACTGCTGTCACATTGCCGTCAGAGTCAACCTTCACAACATCCTCATTTGAAGATGACCATATTACACTCTGCTCCTCTGCCGTATTTGGTGATACTGTAGCGGTGAGCTTATTGCTTCCACCAGCTATGAGAGTCATGCTCGACTGTGAAAGTGACACACTGTTTACTCTCTGTGCTACATTTACCTGTACTACAGTTTCAACCTCAGGGTTATCAGTTGATACAAAGTGGAGATATGCTATACCAGCACTCTTTGTTGTTATAACTTTCCTTGTCGCATTGAATGTGACGATCTTATTATTCTCGTTACCATTGGCATCTGTCACCTTACATGTAAAGCCAGAAATATCTGATGATGCAATTCCATCCTCAGTAACACACTTTACATCTAACTGCTTAGAGCCATTCTCAGCATATGTTCCACAGTCCATGTTGATGACTGCACCATCTTCATATGTTATCTGATCGCCCGCATCATCCTTCTTTGTCTGATCCACTAGATAAAGTCCTGTAACAGGCTTATGGCATGACATGTTCAGATATCCAACAGCTCTTCCGTTCAATATTACATGTATCTGGGCTGTTCCTGCAGAAACACATGTAAGTTCACCCGTCTGGGCATCTATCTTAGCAACTCTCTCATTTGATGAGCTCCATGTTATATTCTCATGAGGATTCTTCTCGTCATCAGTTGCTGTGAGTGTGGTAACATCTCCTACTCTGAAGCTGAGGGTAGATGCACCAGACTCTGTAACTCCGCCATCAGTTGTATACCATACCACAAGTCTGAGCGGATTCTGTATGTTAAGTGTGAACTTAACCTTTCCAAGTCCTGCTCCTGTGTAATAATTGTATGTGATCTTCTGCTCATCAGGATCTGCAGTCAGGTTATATCCATCGATCTGTCCACCGGTTACAGTTGATGACTGATTTTTGGCATCTATTCCCTGTATTCCTGCATAACCTACTGTATCCTTGGTTCTTTCATATTTTGCATTGCCCTCTTTGTCATATACAGGTGGCAGATCAAGGTCATCCCACGCCTTGTGAAGTCCATACTGTGATGAGAACTCACCAAGATCATAATCATAATTAGGAGTCTCAAGAACTATGTCTCTGCTGTTTCCTGCACAACTGAACACTCCGCCTTCGCCATAAAGCTGAGGACACACTGATATATCTATAGCCACAAGACTATTGTTATCAAGATTGAGCTCCTTCAGATAATCATGGCCCTTCAGATCTATTCCCTGAAGATCATTATCCTCAAGATATAGCTTCTCCAACGCACTGTTTGATGCTATGTCAAGCTCTGCGAGGGAATTTGCAGATGCATCAAGGTTGATCAGCCCCTTCAGGGTGGTTATATCAAGCTTATTTATACCTGTATCCTTAACATAAAGATTAGTAAGCTTGGTATTCTTTGTAACATCCACAACACCTAATGCATTACTGCTGACATCAAGACTGGTGAGGCTCGTATTCTGTGTCACGTCTATCGATGTAAGTCTTGTATTAGAACAGTTGAGGTCTGTGAGTCCTGGTGTATTATCGATATTAAGATCGACAATGTTACTGTTAGAACAGTCAAGTGAAGCAAGAGCTGTATCACCAGACACATCAAGCTTTGTGAGTGATGAACGAACACTTCCTCCTTCCGGTCCGGCACAGTACAGTGATGTGAGCTTCGTGTGACCTGACACATCAAGGACAGGCAGTGAACGCATGCTGTCACAATAGAGTGATGTAAGTTCCATGTTTGATCCGAGATCAAGTGTTGATATGGTGGTTCCACTTACGCCAAGCACCTTAAGCCCCTTCATATTGCTGACATCTATCGATGAAAGGTTTGTTGAATTGGCATTGAGCAGTACAAGATTATTGTAATCAGCCAGAGATGTAAGGCTTGTGATCTTGTTTCCACTTATATCAAGATATGTAAGTTTCTCTGCACTTACCGGCAGAGTCAGACTGTCTATTCTGTTACTTGAGACATCTATATATTCAAGATTCTCAAGATTCTCTATATCAAGATTCCTTATAGACTGCTCATTACAATCCAGCTTTGACAGATTGGTGAACAATTCTACGCCATTCAAACTTGATATAGCAGGAGAACACTTCGAAACATCTATAGATGTTACATTCGCGATCTCCGCATCTGACAGATAACCATTACTGTCTGTATCGAAATTACTCGACACATAGCTTCTAAACGACGAATCCGTAAACGTGTCAGCTATGGATACGCCATCATCCGCTGCATAAACCGGGCCAACACTGGCCAGTGACTGGACAATCATCGCTGCACTCACAGCCGCTGCCAGCCATCTCTTCCCTTTTCTCATAAAATACCTCCCTTAGTAATTCATGGTTTATTTACAATTAATCTAATTTTAGTATACCTGTTTGTGCAATGTCAACATAATGTTATCAATAATACCGCATAATATGACGCCATGCAAAACAAAAAAATTGCCGGGACATGTTTAGCAACATTATCCCGACAGATCTTTATAATATTGTTAGTACAGATACTTCAAATATCCATATATTTTATTACTTCTTTGTGATATATCCCTTAGCCTTCAGAAGCTCTGCACAGAGAACTGCACCACCTGCAGCACCTCTTACAGTGTTGTGTGAAAGGCCAACGAACTTCCAGTCATATACTGAATCCTCACGGAGACGTCCAACGCTGATACCCATACCATTCTCGAAGTCAACGTCCAGAGCAACCTGTGGTCTGTTGTCCTCCTCAAGGTACTGGATAAACTGCTTTGGTGCACTTGGAAGACCAAGCTCCTGAGGTGCGCCCTTGAAGCTTGTCATAGCCTCGATGAGCTGCTCCTTTGTAGGGTTCTTTCTGAACTTTACAAATACAGTTGCTGTATGTCCGTTGAGAACTGGGACTCTGATACACTGGCTTGTGATAGTGATTCCCTCTGCAGGAACGATCACACCATTCTCCTTGTCTACCTTACCCCAGATTCTGAGTGGCTCCTTCTCTGACTTCTCTTCCTCACCACCGATATATGGGATGATGTTGCCAAGCATCTCAGGCCAATCCTTGAATGTCTTACCTGCTCCTGAGATTGCCTGATATGTGCTTACGATAACCTCGTATGGCTCAAATTGCATCCATGCTGTAAGTACCGGTGCGTAGCTCTGGATTGAGCAGTTAGGCTTAACTGCAACAAATCCTCTCTCTGTTCCAAGTCTCTTCTTCTGGAACTCGATAACCTCTGCATGATCTGCATTGATCTCTGGAACCATCATAGGAACATCCGGAGTCCATCTGTGAGCTGAGTTGTTTGAAACTACAGGAGTCTCTGTCTTGGCATAAGCCTCCTCTATAGCTTTGATCTCATCCTTTGTCATATCTACTGCTGAGAATACGAAATCAACTGTGGCTGCGACCTTCTCTACCTCATTGACATTGTATACTACAAGCTTCTTAACTGCCTCTGGCATCGGTGTATCCATCTTCCATCTGTCACCAACTGCCTCTTCGTATGTCTTGCCTGCGCTTCTTGGGCTGGCTGCAACTGTAACAACCTCAAACCAAGGATGGTTCTCAAGAAGTGAGATAAATCTCTGACCTACCATACCTGTTGCGCCGAGGATACCTACCTTTAACTTGTCACTCATTTTTCTTCTCTCCTATTTATCTTTTATTACTTTATGACTCTTACCTTAACTACTCCCTCGATTGCTGAGAGTTCTGCAATGTCGTCTGCTGTTGGCTCTACACCGATATCAAGGATAGAATATGCGTAATCGCCCTTTGCCTTGCTGATCATTCCTGATACATTGCCGCCCTTCTTGGAGAATACTCCTGTGAACTGGGTGAGCATGTTAGGGATGTTCTTGTGGCAGATGGTAACTCTGGCTACATCACTGCACTGTCCCATGTTTACGTTTGGATAGTTTACAGAGTTCTTGATGTTTCCATCGTTGATGTATGCCTTGATCTCCTTACAAGCCATAACTGCACAGTTGTCCTCTGACTCTGCTGTTGAAGCTCCAAGATGTGGGAATGCTACCACGTTCTTGTAACCTGCTATAGCTGGATTAGGGAAGTCTGTCATATACTTTGCAACCTTGCCTGAGTCGAGTGCCGCCTTCATATCCTCATCGTTGACCAGTACGTCTCTTGCGAAGTTGAGGATCTTCACGCCGTCCTTCATCAGTGCAAATGCATCTGCATTGATCATTCCCTTTGTGCTGTCAAGAGCTGGAACATGAACTGTTATATAATCACAGTCTCTGTAGATATCCTCTACATTTGTGATGTGCTTTACATCCTTTGAAAGTCCCCATGCTGCGTCTACTGACACATATGGATCATATCCGTATACCTGCATACCGAGCTTGAGTGCAACATTCGCAACCTTTGCGCCTATGGCACCAAGTCCGATTACACCGAGCTTCTTGCCGAGAATCTCATTGCCTGCATAGTTCTTCTTCTGCTTCTCCACCATCTTGGCGATATCTGCCTCAGCGGCATTGTCCTTGACCCAGTTGTAACCGCCAACGAGGTCTCTTGAAGCCATGAGGAGTGCTGCTACTACAAGCTCCTTAACACCGTTCGCATTTGCTCCTGGTGTGTTAAATACTACGATACCCTTCTCAGCGCACTTATCAAGTGGAATGTTGTTGACACCTGCACCTGCACGGGCTACTGCCAGAAGGTTGTCTGACAGCTCAAGATCATGCATGGATGCACTTCTGACCAGAACTGCATCTGCATCTGCGAAATTGTCTGTTACTTCATATGTATCAGGTAAAAGCTCCATACCGCACTTGGCGATAGGGTTTAAGCAATTAATCTTTACTGACATGTCTTTTTCTCCCTTTTCTGTTACTATATATTACTTGTTCTCTGCCTCGAACTTCTTCATGAACTCTACAAGCTTCTCAACACCCTCGATAGGCATTGCGTTGTAGATAGATGCTCTCATACCACCTACTGTTCTGTGACCCTTGAGGTTGACAAATCCAGCCGCTGTAGCCTCCTTGACGAACTTGGCATCAAGATCAGCGTCACCTGTTACAAATGGTACGTTCATGAGTGAACGGTCTTCCTTAACTACAGTTCCCTTGAAGAGCTCTGAGCTGTCGAGGAAATCATAGAGGATCTTGGCCTTCTTCTCGTTGTGAGCCTTCATAGCCTCAAGGCCGCCCATCTCCTTAACCCACTTGAATACCTTGCCACAGATATAGATGCCGTAGCATGGAGGTGTGTTGTAGAGTGAGTCTGCATCTGCCTGAGTCTTGTACTTGAGCATGGTTGGTGTAAATGGCATTACGTCATCTCTGATAAGATCCTCACGGATGATAGCCACTACTACGCCTGCAGGACCAACGTTCTTCTGAACTCCGAAGTAGATCATACCGTAATCCTCAACATTTACAGGCTGTGAGAGAATGTCTGATGACATATCTGCAATAAGTATCTTGCCCTTTGTGTTAGGAAGTGTGTGGTATGTTGTTCCATATATAGTGTTGTTATGACAAATGTATACATAATCAGCATCGTCATCTATTGGAAGATCTGAACAATCTGGGATATATGAGAAAGTCTTGTCAGCTGATGATGCAACTGCAACTGCCTTTCCATATTTCTTTGCTTCTTCGTATGCTTTCTTTGCCCACTGACCTGTTATGATATAGTCAGCTACGCCATTCTTCATGAGATTCATTGGAATTGCTGCAAACTGCTGTGAAGCTCCTCCCTGAAGGAAAAGCACCTTGTAGTTGTCAGGTATGTTCATGAGATCTCTGAGATCCTTCTCTGCCTCTTTGATGATATTGTCGAAGGCTTTAGATCGATGGCTCATCTCCATTACGCTCATGCCTGTTCCCTTGTAATCAAGCATTTCTTCTGCTGCCTCTTTTAATACCACCTCAGGAAGAACTGAAGGGCCTGCTGAAAAGTTGTACACTCTTGCCATTTTTGTTATCTCTCCTTCTTTTTAATTATCGCTTGCGATTAACAAGTTATTTCTACTAAATTCTTATATTATCAAGTAAAACAACTTTATTATCGCTTATATCCCTGTACTATAGCACTCTTTTCGCCTGTCGGCAAGTAGGGATTTACATATCGTCCTCTGAGAAACAGGTGTCGATGGCTGCTCCCGGAGCTACCATTGGCCACACCTTGTCGTCTCCTGCTATTGTCACATCGATCACTACCGGCCGGCCTGCTGTGAGTGCGGTCTTCATAGCATCCTCGAACTCTTCAAGGGTATTTGCTCTGATTCCCATTGCTCCGAGTCCCTCTGCTACCTTGACGAAATCTACTGAATCGTCAAGCACGGTGTTGGAATATCTGTGGTCATAGAACAGAGTCTGCCACTGTCTCACCATTCCAAGTACATGGTTGTTCAGGACTACCTGGATGATAGGCACATTGTATCTTGCCGCTGTTGCTATCTCGTTAAGATTCATTCTGAAGCATCCGTCACCGGCTATGTTGATGACTACCTTATCAGGTCTGCCGTACTTTGCTCCGATCGCAGCGCCGACACCGTAACCCATGGTTCCAAGTCCGCCTGATGACAGGAATGTTCTAGGCTCCTTGAATGTGTAGTTCTGTGCTGCCCACATCTGATGCTGTCCGACATCTGTTGTGATGATCGCATTGCCCTCTGTAAGCTCGTAGATCTTCTTGATAGCTGCTGGTCCGTTCAGTGTGTCAAAGCTGTACACGTCAGGATTCTGCTTCTTGAGGTCTTCGATCTCAGACATCCATGTCTTGTTGGACTGGGCGGCAAGCTTGCTGTTGAGGATCTTCAGAACTTCCTTTGCATCGCCGACTATGCTGGCATTTGTTGGAATGTTCTTGTCTATCTCAGCCGCATCTATATCTATATGTATGATCTTTGCATTTGGCGCGAACTTTGATGCATTTCCGATAACTCGGTCTGAGAATCTTGCACCAACAACGATTACAAGATCTGCTCTTGACACACCGAGGTTGGACACCTTTGTTCCGTGCATACCGATCATGCCTGTGTATCTCTCACTTCTTCCATCAAATGCGCCCTTACCCATAAGTGTATCGCATACAGGTGCATCCACCTTGTCTGCAAATTCTGCAAGTTCTGCTGACGCATCAGAGATGATACATCCACCACCTGCCATGATAAATGGTCTTCTTGAAACCTTGATCATCTCAAGGACCTTGTTCACATCCTCCTCACGGATGGTGTCTGTCTTTCTCTCGATAACCTCCGGTGTCTCTGGTATATACTCTGTCTCCGCTGCGGTTACATCCTTTGTTATATCCACAAGCACCGGGCCAGGTCTGCCGCTCTTCGCGATCTTGAACGCACGTCTGATGGTAGGTGCAAGATCATCTATATGCTTTACGATAAAGCTGTGCTTGGTGATAGGCATAACAACACCTGCAATATCTACCTCCTGGAAGCTGTCCTTACCAAGCATATTTACACCTACATTTGCTGTGATAGCTACAACAGGAATAGAATCCATGTATGCTGTAGCTATACCTGTTACAAGGTTGGTGGCACCTGGACCTGATGTGGCCATACATACTCCGACCTTGCCTGTAGCTCTGGCATATCCATCTGCCGCATGGGCAGCCCCCTGCTCATGTGATGTGAGCACATGGTTGATCTCATCCTGGTGCTTGTAGAGGGCATCATATACGTTGAGGATAGTTCCTCCCGGATAACCGAACACGGTGTCAACGCCCTGTTCCTTAAGGCACTCTATAACAATTTCAGAACCTGATATCTTTGACATCTTTCTTTCTCCTTTTCCCTTAATTGTGGTCAATTAATTCTTTGGCACCTCAAGCACAGCTCCTCTGTTTCCTGATGTAACCATTGCTGCGTATCTTGCAAGATAGCCTGTTGTAACCCTTGGCTCCCTTGGTGTCCATGCAGCCTTTCTCTTTGCGAGCTCCTCATCTGAGACATCGAGCTTGATGCTGAGGTTGTTGATATCGATCTCGATCATATCGCCTTCCTCAACAAGAGCGATAGGTCCGCCCACAGCAGCTTCAGGTGATACATGTCCGATGGACGCTCCACGGCTTGCTCCTGAGAATCTTCCGTCTGTGATAAGGGCAACTGATGAGCCAAGTCCCATACCAGCGATGGCTGATGTAGGATTGAGCATCTCTCTCATACCAGGGCCTCCCTTTGGTCCCTCGTATCTGATGACTACCACGTCACCCTCTACGATCTTGCCACCCTTGATAGCTGCGATTGCGTCCTCCTCACAGTCAAATACCCTTGCAGGGCCCTTGTGAGCCAGCATCTCAGGCACAACTGCTGAACGCTTTACTACAGAGCCGTCCGGTGCAAGGTTACCCTTGAGTACAGCCAGACCACCTGTAACTGTATATGGATTGTCCATAGGTCTGATGACCTCAGGATTCTTGTTTACACTGTTTGCAACAGCCTCACCTATTGTCTTGCCTGTAACTGTCATGCAGTCCTTGTTGATGAGTCCTGCATCTGCAAGCTGCTTGATAACCGCATACACACCACCGGCCTCATTGAGATCCTCCATGTATGTGTGGCCTGCAGGAGCAAGGTGGCACAGGTTAGGTGTCTTTGCGCTGATCTCATTTGCAAATGAGATATCAAAGTCGAAACCGATCTCATGTGCGATGGCTGGAAGATGGAGCATGGAGTTGGTTGAACATCCAAGTGCCATATCAACTGTAAGAGCGTTGATGATGGACTCCTTTGTGATGATGTCTCTAGGCTTGATGCCCTTTCTGTACATATCCATAACCGCCATTCCTGCATGCTTTGCAAGCTTAAGTCTCTCTGAATAAACGGCTGGAATAGTTCCATTTCCTGGAAGTCCCATTCCAAGTGCCTCTGTCAGACAGTTCATTGAGTTGGCTGTGTACATACCTGAACATGATCCGCATGTAGGACATGTCTTGCACTCATACTCGTATACATCCTCCTCAGTCATGGTTCCGGCTGCATATGAACCAACAGCCTCGAACATGCTTGAAAGGCTTGTCTTATTTCCCTTTACATGTCCGGCAAGCATAGGACCGCCAGATACAAATACTGTTGGAACATTTACTCTGGCTGCAGCCATGAGAAGTCCAGGAACGTTCTTGTCACAGTTAGGGATCATAACCAGTGCGTCAAACTGATGAGCTATAGCCATAGCCTCTGTTGAGTCTGCGATCAGATCTCTTGTAACCAGTGAATATTTCATTCCTATGTGTCCCATTGCTATACCATCACACACAGCGATTGCCGGGAACATAACAGGTGTACCGCCTGCCATGGCAACTCCCATCTTTACTGCCTGTGCTATCTTGTCCAGGTTCATGTGTCCTGGAACTATCTCATTGTATGAACATACGATACCTACTAATGGTCTCTCCATCTCTTCTTTTGTCATGCCCAGTGCGTTGAACAGAGATCTGTGTGGCGCCTGCTGCATTCCTACCCTAACATTATCACTCTTCATCTTATTCTCCTCCAATAATGTTTCTTTCTATATTCTCTCGCAGATAAGATCACCCATCTCGGAACAGCTTACGAGCTGTGTTCCCTCTGAGTGGATATCTATGGTTCTGTAACCGTCCTTGAGCACCTGCTTTACAGCGTTCTCCACCGCATCTGCCTCTTTGTCAAGGTCAAATGTGTATCTGAGCATCATTGCTGCTGACAGGATGGTTGCTATTGGATTTGCCTTGTTCTGTCCTGCTATGTCAGGTGCTGAGCCGCCTGATGGCTCATACATACCAAACTTTGTCTCGTTAAGTGATGCAGATGAAAGCATTCCTATAGAACCTGAGATCATGGACGCCTCGTCTGAGAGAATGTCTCCGAACATGTTCTCTGTGAGAACCACATCGAACTGTGCAGGATCCTTCACAAGCTGCATTGCGCAGTTGTCTACAAGCATGTGCTCAAGCTCAACTTCTGGATAATCCTTTGCCACTTCCTCAACTACCTTTCTCCAAAGTCTTGAAGAGTCAAGTACATTTGCCTTGTCTACGGATGTGACTTTCTTTCTTCTCTTCATAGCTATGTCAAATGCCTTGATGGCTATTCTTCTGATCTCGTTCTCATTGTATGTGAGGGTATCAACGGCTGTCATAACTCCGTCAACCTCCTCTGTGTGTCTCTCGCCGAAGTAGAGACCACCGGTGAGCTCTCTCATCATCATCATGTCAAATCCGCGCTCTGCGATTTCTGCCTTAAGAGGGCAAGCCTCCTTCAGTTCATCATAGAGATTTGCAGGACGAAGATTTGCGAAGAGGCCAAGCTCCTTTCTGATCTTCAGAAGTCCTGCCTCCGGGCGGAGATTTGGAGGGAGCTTATACCATGGTGATGTGGATGTATTTCCTCCGATTGAACCGAGGAGAACTGCATCCTTTGACTTTGCAACTGCCACAGCCTCGTCCGTGAGTGGTACACCTGTTGCATCTATTGAACATCCACCCATGAGTATCTGCTCATAGTCAAATGTGTGTCCAAACTTTTTACCTACTGTATCGAGAACCTTCATAGCCTCTATGACTACCTCAGGGCCGATACCGTCGCCTTTTATTACGGCTAAATTACACTGCATTTTCTTATTCCTTCTTTCATTATATAATCATTTGATAATTCATCAGATAATTGCGTTGTCTGCTATCCGCTAGTTTACAAAGAGTGACTTTCTCTTCTGGAAATATATGATATCTATTATCAGTAATGCTATCACTCCTGTAACCTGTCCAAATATACGTCCCATATTGTATGCACTCACACTGCCTGAGCCAATTATCGCGAATGTGATCACATTTGACAGGATTCCCAGAACAACATGTCCGCCAAGCAATATATACAGGAATAACGGACCATTTTTCTTGAACTTTGCAAGCTGCATACGTGTAAATATCGCATATGCCGCAAATAAGATAGATATGATTCCCAAACATATGTCAGTCACTTTAAGCGAAGGGTAGAATAAATATACTGAGTCCTTATATTCACCATAACCACTTCCCGTAAAATAGCTCACTCCATTTATCAGCATTACTAAAGCATTCAAGAACAACTGAACATAGATGGTGAATTTAAACCATCCCATACCAAACGCCGGCTTGTTTGCCTGCTGCTGGCCACCATATGGCTGCTGCATATTCTGCTGATACTGTCCGCCGTATGGCTGCTGCATGTTCTGCTGAGGCTGTCCGCC
>OLGY01000111.1_pt1 | contig 70185 bp, 76 predicted proteins | sample 1605951 | NCBI WGS metagenome assembly OLGY01 (sample SAMN03283280) | human gut metagenome | biome: human-associated habitat; material: feces | host: Homo sapiens | place: Peru | collected 2012
ATTTTCAAACTACTTATTGGTGGCAGTACTGCAAGCAAGGCTTGCAGTATGCAGGAGGGGGATAAGAATGAGAATTGTTATACAGCGCGTTAATCATGCGTGCGTCAGAGTAGATGGGAATGTAATAGGGAGTATAGGGAGAGGCTTTTTGATTCTGCTTGGTGTTGCCAATGGAGATACTAAGGAGATGGTTGACAAGTATGTGAAGAAGCTTTCGACACTCAGAATATTCGAGGATGCGGATGGAAAGACGAACTTGTCGCTTGCTGATGTCGGAGGTGAAGTGCTTGTCGTATCACAGTTTACGCTGTACGCTGACTGCAAAAAGGGCAACAGACCGAGCTTCATCAATGCGGGAGCACCGGATTTTGCAAATGATATGTATGAGTATTTCAAGGAAAAATGTGTTGAAGTGTTCGGAAAGGTCGAGTGCGGAAGTTTCGGAGCCGATATGAAGGTGGAACTTGAGAATGACGGACCGTTCACGGTTCTTTGGGACAGTGATTGGTGGTAGGAATAGTTATGAACAGTTATTTGATTGTCACCGGTGGACAGATTGATGATAGTTTTGCAATCCGGTGGATAAATGAACACTCCTTTGAAGGAATGATTGCGTCCGATTCGGGAATGGAATTTTATAAAAGAGCGGGCATTAAGCCGGATATGATAATCGGCGATTTTGATTCGGTCAAAGCTGAGACTTTGGATTTTTTCAGAAATAAAGATAATATACATTGGATTAAGCTTAATCCGATGAAGGATGATACCGATACCGAGGCGGCAATTCGGCTTGCAATAGAGAATGGAGCGGAGGACATTACACTTCTCGGAGCGACGGGAAGCAGAATAGACCATATGCTCGCGAATATAGAACTCCTTGGGATAGGTCTTGAAAGAAAAATTCCCATGCAGATAATTGATGCCAATAACAGAATCAGAATGATAGATTCCGGCATTGTTATACGGGAGACTGAACAGTTCGGCAGGTATGTATCGCTCATACCGTACAGCATGGAAGTTAAAAATGTAACTCTTAAGGGTTTTAAATATACACTTGAGAACTACACCATGCATAAATTCAATTCACTTGGAATAAGCAATGAGATAGCAGCGGATGAAGCACGGATAAGCTTTACGGACGGAATAATGGTTGTGATTGAAGCAGCGGATTGAGGATTTAGCCGTAAAGCTCAGCGTAAGTGTTGAAGCATTGAAATTAAGAGGTCAGATAAAATGAGTGAAAATACAAAAAAGAACGGAATTATAGAGGGAACAATATGGAAGCAGATATTGATATTCTTCTTTCCGATTCTTGTCGGTACATTTTTCCAACAGCTGTACAATACGGTGGATGCCGTTGTTGTGGGACAGTTCGCGGGAAAGGAAGCACTGTCGAGTGTGGGAGGCTCATCGAGCCAGATTATCAACTTTGTTGTTGGATTCTTTACGGGCTTATCAGCCGGAGCAACGGTAATTATCTCTCAATTCTACGGTGCAGGTGATGCAAAAAAGATACACAGAGCACTGCACACCGCGTATGCTTTTGCCATAATAGGAGGTGCTGCGGCAGGAATTATCGGAATAACTGTGACGGTTCCGATTATGCGGCTCATGAATACTCCTGCGGAACTGCTTCATGATTCTGCAATGTATGTTATGATTTATTTTGCGGGTCTTGTATTTATTTTTGTATATAACATGGGTTCGGCAATCCTGAGAGCCATCGGTGATTCAAAGAGACCGCTCTATTATCTTGTTATCTGCTGTGGGATTAACATTGTACTTGATATACTGCTTGTCAGTGTATTTAAGCTGGGCGTGTTAGGTGCGGCTGCTGCAACATTTATTGCACAGTTCGTCAGCGCGATTATGGTTACGAGAGCGCTTATGTATCACACTGAGGGAATGAAGCTTGTGCTTAAGGAGATAAGGCTTCACGGCGATGTGCTTCCGTCCATGTTAAAGATAGGACTTCCGACAGGAATACAGTCGAGCATGTACAGCCTGTCCAATATAATTGTGCAGTCAGCACTCAACAGCTTCGGTGTCGACACTGTTGCAGCATGGTCGGCATTCGGAAAGATTGACAGTATGTACTGGATGATAAATACAGCATTCGGTATAGCTGCAACAACCTTTGTCGGACAGAATTTCGGTGCCGGAAAGTATGACAGAGTAAAAAAAGGAACCATGCAGTGCCTTTTGATGGATATATGTGCAGCTGTACTGTTCAGCACACTTGCACTCACCTTCGGAGGATATATGTTAAGAATATTTACATCCGAGACAGAGGTTATAAATCTTGGCATAAGGGTTATGCATGTCATTTCCCCCGCATATTTTATATTTGTGTTCATAGAGATTCTGTCAGGCTCGTTAAGAGCTCAGGGACATGTGCTTGTGACAACACTCATGACAATGCTTGGTGTGTGCGCATTCCGTGTGGTGTGGGTGTTGTTTATAGTGCCTCATGGTACGCTGGAACAGATTGTGTTCTGCTATCCTGCTACATGGATTGTTACGGCGACGGGAATGATAATATACTATATATATAAGCAGAATAAAATCATAAGGAAATATAATACAGTCAAGAGATAGATGCACATGGATAAAGTATTTAAGAAATGAGGATTAGATGGAGAATAAGAAAGAACTGACAAAGGATATGACAAAGGGGCAGCCGGTAAAATTACTGCTCTTTTTTGCACTTCCGCTTATGCTTGGAAGTCTTTTTCAACAGTTGTATACAATGGTCGACACCATAATTGTCGGACAGGGTGTAGGAATAAATGCACTTGCTTCACTTGGCGCTGCGGACTGGCTCAACTGGATGTTTGTCGGGCTTGTCACCGGACTTACTCAGGGCTTCTCGATTATATTTGCACAGTATTACGGTGCAGGCGATGTGAAGAGGCTGAAGGCGGCGATAGGCAATTCAATTGTGCTGACCGCTATATCGGCATTGATTTTTACGGTGGCAGGAGAGCTTACAATAACACCGGTACTCATGCTTCTTGATACACCATCGGATATTTTTGCGGGAGCAGAGCAGTACTTAAGAGTTATGCTCGGAGGTGTGACGGTCAGTCTTATGTATAACCTTGAGGCAGCACTGCTCAGAGCACTTGGCGACAGCAAGACTCCGCTCATGGCGATGATTACGGCTGCGGTTACAAATGTGGTTCTCGACCTTTTATTTGTGCTTGTGTTCAAATGGGGAATAATCGGTGCGGCATCGGCGACGATTATTGCACAGGCTGTGTCATTCGTTTACTGTCTTAATGCCATAAGAAAAATAAGTATTGTGAAGATTGGGAAGAAGGACATAAGCGTGCATGCCCGGATGTCGAAGAAGCTTCTTGTTGTCGGCATTCCGATTGTGTTTCAGAATACGGTAATAAGTGTCGGGGGAATGATACTCCAATCGGTAATCAACAGCTACGGATTCCTCTTTGTTGCAGGATTCACGGCGGCGAACAAGATGTACGGTCTGCTTGAGACGGCTGCAACCTCATTCGGCTTTGCCATCACGACATATACGGCGCAGAATCTCGGTGCAGGTGATTTCAAGAGAATAAAAAAAGGAATGAGGAGTGCGGTGATAATGGCACTTCTGACATCGGTTGCCGTTTCACTTATAATGCTTATCTTCGGAAAACCGATACTTCGTCTTTTTATTTCAAGCGAGACAGGGCAGGTCGATGAGGTGCTTGGGATTGCATACCATTATCTGAGCATAATGAGTTTCTTCCTTGCTGTGCTTTATGCGCTGCACTCATACAGGAGCGCACTTCAGGGGCTAGGAAACACGGTCATTCCCATGTTGTCGGGAATTGCCGAGTTCGTTATGAGAACGGCAGCGGCGCTGCTTCTTCCGAGACTTATCGGGCAGGAGGGCGTGTTCTATGCGGAGATTCTGGCTTGGACGGCAGCGGCGATTCTGCTTGTGACGGCTTATTATATAAATGTGAATATTTTGCATAAGAAATTTTCTAATTCCTATTGACATGGTAGGAATTAAGGGATATACTTTCAAAAAACGTAAGTATCTGTAGTATGTATGTGAACGCAGAATAAGCAATCCCCCGCATCAAGTGTGTAGAGCACTAAGCGTGTGTAAGGGGGATGCTTATGTCAGTGGGAGTTAAAAGCTCCCACCGACAGTTCGCAAAGCGACTGCGTTCATGAGCAAGTAGCGAAAGCGGATTGCGAATGTCCTCTTTACGAATTGCAGCAATTGCACAGATAGGAAGGAGATTATGTATGTCTAATATTTACAAGGGAGCAGTTGAACTTATCGGGAAGACACCTTTGGTAGAGGTTGTCAATGTTGAGAAGGAGTTAGGACTCAAGGCGAAGGTACTTGTAAAGCTTGAGTACTTTAATCCGGCAGGAAGCGTTAAGGATCGTGTAGCCAAATCCATGATAGAGGACGCTGAGGCAAAGGGACTTTTAAAGGAAGGCTCTGTCATCATCGAACCTACATCGGGCAACACCGGAATCGGTCTTGCATCCATAGCGGCAGCTAAGGGATATAGAATTATTCTCACAATGCCTGAGACAATGAGCGTTGAGCGCCGCAATATCTTAAAGGCTTATGGTGCTGAGATTGTGCTCACAGAGGGTGCTAAGGGCATGAAGGGAGCCATTGCCAAGGCTGAGGAGCTTGCAGCAGAGACACCGAACAGCTTCATTCCGGGACAGTTCGTTAACCCTGCCAATCCTAAGGCACACAGAGAGACAACAGGCCCTGAAATCTGGGAGGACACAGACGGAAATGTTGATGTGTTTGTTGCAGGTGTAGGTACGGGCGGAACTCTCACGGGCGTAGGTGAGTACTTAAAGTCCAAGAATCCTGATGTTAAGGTTGTTGCAATGGAACCGGCATCATCACCTGTCCTTTCCGAGGGCAGAGCGGGCGCACACAAGATTCAGGGTATCGGTGCAGGCTTCGTTCCGGATGTGCTTAATACGAAGGTGTATGATGAGATTTTAACAGTGGAGAATGAAGATGCTTTCGCAACATCCAAGCTTCTTGCAAAGAAGGAGGGCGTTCTTGTCGGAATTTCATCAGGTGCGGCTCTCTACGCTGCAATTCAGCTTGCAAAGCGCCCTGAGAACGAGGGAAAGACTATCGTGACACTCTTACCGGATAGTGGTGACAGATACTATTCAACACCGCTTTTCACTGAATAAGAAATATGAATGTTCGGAGTCGACAATAAATGTGGCTCTGAACAGTTACAAAATAAGACTGCCGTTCGGACAGATAAGGTATTAAATCTGTCCGGGCGGCTTTTTTGTATGGTAAAACAGACATATAGTGAATGTATGTAAATGACATGTGTTAGCATGAGGATAAAAGTCAATAAGCTTGTAAATAAACTAATAGTTTAGCATAACATTGAGCTAATAACTTGTATTTGTAAGAAAATATGATTATAGTGAATAATAAACGCAGATATAGATTTGCCAAGAAGATGAAGGGGTATGGATTCAGAGTGCAGAGGTCGGCATTTGAGGCGTTTGTATCTGATAGGCTGTATTTGAAACTAATGAAGGAAGTGCCAAAAATAATAGATTCTGAATCGGATAGTGTTAGAATATATAGGATAGGTTATGAAGAGGTACAGCTTTTTGGAAAGAATATAAAAATTCAGGATAGAGATGTTATTATAGTTTAGTTCAACCAAGAGATAAGAGCCGATTTTAGTCAGAATATTAAATTTTTAAAGAGAGGTTTTATAATGAACAGGTTAATTCTTTTCTCACCAGTCGGTGGCACAGACCCAATTTCGCTTACCAACTATCACGATGGTTCACTTTTGCATATATGTAGACATTACAGACCTGATAAGGTTATAATGTATATGTCAAAAGAGATGCTTGATTATCAGGAGAAGGATGACAGATACATGTATTGTCTTTCACGTCTTGACAAGCTGCAGAACAGAGATACAGAGTATGAGATTATTGAACGCAGGGAGCTGACGAAGGTACATGAGTTTGATTACTTCTATCAGGATTTTAGAAATATAATTAAAGGAATATATGATAATCTGGATGATACAGATACATTGTTAATTAATATTTCCTCTGGTACACCTGCGATGAAAAGTGGATTGCTGGTGTTACAGACCTTGGGAGAATTTCCAGCTAAAATGATTCAGGTTGCTACTCCTGAAAAGGGAATAAATGAGCACATTCATAAGCAGTACGATGTGGAGAGTCTGTGGGAGTTGGATGAGGACAATCAGGATGGTGCTGATAACAGATGCAGTGAAGTTAGATGTCCAACATTGTCTAAAATTAAAAAGGAAGAGATAATAAAAAAACATATTTCGGTTTATGATTATCAGGCAGCGTTAGATGCTGCTGATTCACTTACAAATGAGGAAAATTCACAGTACAGGGATTTGATTTATCTTGCTTATAGGAGGCTTTTATTAGATTTTTCAGAGGTTGATAAAATGATACAGAAAACAGGTTTCAAATGCCTGCCTGTGATAACATCATCTGATAGAAAATATTTTGAGTACGCTCTTAATATTGATATTAGATTGAGAAAGAAGGAATATGTGGATTTCATTCGCTCTATAACACCGTTGGTTGTAGATTTGTTTGAGCTTATATTAAAGGAACAGTGTAAAATTGACATAAATAAATATTGTGATACCTATAAAGCAAATGGAACAACTGCCAGAAAATGGTCTATGAGCAAGCTGAATGATAGTGCTGTTTTAGAAAAGCTCAACCAGTATTTTGGCACAAATGGTGAATCGTTTAAAGGGAAGGATATTTATTCAATTCATTTAAAGGTGTTGATTGACAGTTTTTCACAGGATAATAAGTTGAAAAAGCTTATAGGTGATGTGAGAAATGTTGAAGGAAGTATAAGAAATCTTGCCGCTCATGAAATCGTGTCTGTGACGGAGGCTTCAATCAAGAATATTACAGGCTTTTCACCGGAGAGTATTATGGATATGATAAAGAAGCTGTTTGATTACACAGGGATGCAGGTAAAGAAAGCATACTGGAATTCCTATGATGACATGAACAAGTTGATATTTAAAAAATTGTCTATAGATTAAAATTTTGTATTATTTTTAATACGTAATGGTATACTTTTTATGACTTAGACAAATTATATTAAAATTTAAATTAATTTTGGGGTAATGGAATGGTAGAAGAAAAGTTATTTTCAGGTGAATCTAAGAATATAGAATACAAGGTTGCAGTACCGGAAAAAAACGAAAAATATATGAAGACGGTGGTAGCTTTTGCAAATGGGGTGGGTGGAAAAATTATTTTTGGAATAGATGATAAGACATTAGAGATAGTTGGAATGGATTCTGATAATCTATATAAGACTATGGATGCCATTACCAATGCCATTTCCGATGCTTGTGAACCGATAATAAGACCTGATGTGGCATTACAGACTGTTAATAATAAGACTGTTATTGTGGTTGAAATTTTCCCGGGTGCACAACGTCCATATTATATCAAATCTCAGGGAATCGTTGATGGAACTTATGTAAGAGTATCCGGCACAACAAGACATGTGGAAGACTATATGTTGAAGGAATTGATATTGGAAGGACAGAATCGGTACTATGACAGTGAGATATGCTCTGATATTACAATATCAGAGGATGAGATAGAAAAATTTTGCATGGGCATGAAAGAAACAGCAATAAAAAACACATGGCAGGAGAGTGAAAAAATAAAGATAAAGGATGTTACAAAAAATATTTTGATTTCATGGGGAATATTAAAAGAAAAAGATGGGATAGTGTATCCGACGAATGCTTATGCACTTTTGACTGGAAGAATGGTGCAGCAGCCTGTTATTCAATGTGGCGTATTCAAAGGAAAAAACCGAGCGTACTTTGTTGATAGAAGGGAGTTTAAAGGCCCTATTCAATCACAGATGGAATCAGCGTATCAATATGTGCTCGAAAAAATAAATATGGGAATGACCATAAAAGGCATGTATAGACAGGATGTATATGAGCTGCCGACAGACAGTATTCGCGAGGTAATTGCAAATGCAGTGGCTCACCGAAACTATCTTGAGCCGGGGAATATACAGGTAGCATTGTATGATGACAGATTGGAAGTAACTTCTCCGGGGATGCTTTTGAATAATGTTACCATTTCCAAAATGATGGATGGTTATTCAAAACCGAGAAATCCTGCAATTGCAAGAGCTTTTGCATACATGAAAATTATTGAAAAATGGGGAACAGGAATACCAAGGTTGTTTGAATCATGTGAGAAATATGGATTACCAAAGCCGGAATTGTTTGACTTTGATGGGGACTTTAGGGTGAATATGTATCGTAAAAATAAAATAAACGATAATACAAGTATGAAGTCAATGGATGAAGTGAACGATAAGGTGAACGATAAGGTGAATGATAAGGTGAATGATAAGGTGAATGATAAGGTGAATGAATTACTTAAACTTCTAACGATTCATCCGGATTATACTGTTACAGAGCTTGCAGCTATCTTTAATGTAAGCAGAAAAACAATAGCTGCAAGATTAAAGGAGCTAAAGGATAGAGGACTTATTGAGAGAATAGGATCTTCCAAAAAAGGTTTTTGGAAAATAAATTAAGTGTTGTGTGGTAATCAATCCTGCGTATCCATGCATTTATAAGGAAACAGTATTATAAATAAAACAAATTACACCAAACTAATAAATATTGCATAAAACTAACTTTTGTGCTACCATACTAATGCCGATGCGTTTACGCTCGGCATTTTGTTGTCTTATATTTTAAAACAGCAGAAGAGAAAATGTATTAGGCATTTGCGAAACACAATTTTGACGATAAACAGTTGTGCAAATTTAACAAATTCGCAAACAGGTACTTTACAGCCGTAATAGTTCGCGGAGCGAACTAATGTGTTTGACAGCCGTATTTTGGCTGTCTATGCACCGTTACGTGATGTAATGTAGCGAAAGCGTGCCTGTGGTGAATTGTTAAATTTGTACAACGTTAGCTTTAAATTATATAGTTTCGCAATTACCTAATATTAGAAAAAAGAAAAGGAGAGGCTTTACAACACATGATGATGGACAAAAGGCTGATTAACACGGTCAGCGAGAGCAAGAAATATATTGCGGGCAATGTGGCATGCCAGTGGGTGTCACTTGCTGCCAATATAACTATGATGACAGCGGTGACGAGACTTCTGATGAAGCTGTATGTCGGTTACGAGGCTGGGATTGCAGGGACGGCAGCAGTGATAGCAGCAGCGGTTATTGTAAGATATATCTGTGCAAGATTATCTTCGAGAATGAGTTATCTTTCGTCCAAGGCGGTCAAAAAGACACTCAGGGAGAAGATATATGAGAAGCTTTTGCGCATAGGATTAAGCTACAAGGAGAGCGTACAGACATCTGAGATAGTGCAGGTGGCTGTTGAAGGTGTAGACCAGCTTGAGACATATTTTGGTGCATACCTTCCGCAGTTTTTCTATGCCATGCTTGCACCGCTCACACTTTTTGTGGTGCTGGTGAGGATAAATGTTCTGTCGGCGGTCGTGCTGTTGATATGTGTACCGCTTATTCCGGTGTCGATAGCGCTTGTGCAGACATGGGCGAAGAAGCTTTTGTCAAAATACTGGGGACAGTATACGGCACTCGGGGATACCTTTCTTGAAAATCTTCAGGGACTTACCACTCTCAAGGTGTACAGTGCGGATGAGTATAAGCACAAGAAGATGAATGAGGAATCGGAAAAGTTCAGAAAGATTACGATGAAGGTACTCACGATGCAGCTTAATTCCATAACTATTATGGATTTTATTGCCTACGGCGGAGCAGCACTCGGAATGATACTTGCGGTGAGTCAGTTTAATGCAGGCAAGGTTGATTTGGGCGGATGTCTTTTAATAATTCTTCTTGCCGCTGATTTTTTCCTGCCGATGAGACAGCTCGGTTCGTTTTTTCATATAGCCATGAACGGAATGGCGGCAAGTGAGAAGATATTTAAGCTCCTTGAGCTGCCTGAGCCGGGAAATACAGATGTGGAAAATACACATATGGATGGAAAGAATGTACAGACCGGTGCTAAGAAGCCATGTGGTGATGGAGATATCATTTGCCGTGACCTTCATTATTCGTATGAGAAGGACAGAGAGATACTTCATGGTGTCAATATAACCGTAAAGAAGGGGAGCTTCACTGCGATTGTCGGAGAGTCGGGCTGCGGTAAGTCCACATTCTCGGCTGTGCTGATGGGAAGAAATAAGGGCTATACAGGCTCAGTTACCATCGGTGGCACAGAGCTGTCTGAGATTTATGAGGACAGTCTCATGGAAAATATAACCTATATAAGTCACAACAGTTTTCTTTTCAAGGGAAGCGTAAGAGACAATCTTCTGATGGGGGCACCTGATGCAGCTGATAATAAGCTTTGGGATGCATTAAATAAGGTTAAGCTTGATGCCTTTGTAAGGGAACAGCAGGGGCTTGATACCGCGGTAAGCGAGGCGGGCAGTAATTTCTCAGGCGGACAGAGACAGAGACTTTCGATTGCGAGAGCACTGCTTCACGATACACCTGTGTATATATTTGATGAGGCGACCTCGAACATTGATGTTGAGAGTGAGAATGACATCATGGAGCTTGTTGCAGAGCTTTCCAGGACAAAAACAATCATTCTGATATCGCACAGGCTTGCAAATGTAAAGAATGCGGACTGTATCTATGTACTTAGAAGCGGAGAGCTTGTTGAGAGCGGAACACATAAGGAACTTGTCGAAAAGAACGGTGAATTTGCCGGGCTGTGGAATGCACAGCAGAGTCTTGAGAACTTCGGAAAGGGGGACAGATAAGCATGGAAAAGAAAAAGACAAGAAGCGGTTTTGCCGTGTGCATGAAGCTTATCGGTCTTGTAAAGCCTCTTGCGGGTTTTATGGCGGGAGCGGTTACGATGGGACTTGCAGGTCATCTGTGTGCATCATTTATAACGATACTTGCCGGATATGCACTTTTATCTTATTTAGGCTTTAACGGAATGAACGTGGCAGTTATTTTCACCTGTATGGTGTTGTTTGCACTCATAAGAGCGGGACTTCGCTATGCAGAGCAGGGATGTAATCATTTTATTGCGTTCAAGCTTCTGGCACTTATAAGGGATAAAGTGTTCGGTGCTTTAAGAAAATTATGTCCGGCGAAGCTTGAAGGCAGGGACAGAGGAAATCTTATATCAATAATTACATCCGACATTGAGCTTTTGGAGGTATTTTACGCACATACAATTTCACCGATATGTATAGCATTTCTTTTTACAATAATCATGTGTCTTTTTATAGGAAGCTTTCATCCCGTGTTCGGGCTTATTGCACTGTGCGCTTATCTTGTGGTTGGAATTGTCATTCCGCTTATAATGAGCAGGCTGGGCGGCGACGATGGAATGAAATTCCGCGGTATGTCCGGTGAACTCAGCAGCTTCGTGCTTGAGAGCCTTAGAGGACTTGATGAGATTATACAGTTCGGACAGGGAAAAAGACGTGTTGAGGAGATGAATAACAGAAGCGATGCTCTTGCTGCCGACGAGAAGCGTATGAAAAACAATTCGGGAAGAAATACGGCTGTTACCAACACGGTGATTCTTATATTTGATATGATTATGCTGTTTACGTCTGCATATCTTTACAGACATGGTGTGGTTGGTTTTGACGGTGTGATTCTTCCGGTGCTTGCGCTTATGAGTTCATTCGGACCTAGCGTAGCACTTGCGGCACTCGGAAGTACCTTACAGAATACATTTGCTGCAGGGAACAGAGTACTTGATATATTGGATGAGAGCCCTCTTGTCGAGGATGTGAGTGGCGAGACGGAGGTTCTGTTTGACGGGGCAGAGACGGATAATGTAACTTTTGCCTATGATGGCGAGGACATTCTCAAGGATTTCTCGGTTGAACTTCCTAAGAACAGTGTTGTCGGAATTGTAGGAAAGAGCGGAAGCGGTAAGTCGACATTTCTCAAGCTGCTTATGCGTTTTTGGAAGCTTGACAGAGGGCAGATAAGAATATCTGGGCGTGATATTGAGCATATCAATACTGATAATTTGAGAGATATAGAGAGCTTTGTGACGCAGGATACACATCTTTTTCATGACAGCATAAGGAATAATATCCTGATTGCAAAGCTTGATGCATCGCAGGATGAACTCGAAGCGGCATGTAAGAAGGCTTCAATTCATGATTTCATAATGAGTCTGCCGGACGGTTACAATACGCAGGTCGGGGAACTTGGAGATACACTGTCAGGCGGTGAGAGACAGCGAATCGGTCTAGCAAGGGCATTTTTACACGATGCGCCGTTCATGCTTCTCGATGAGCCTACGAGCAACCTTGACAGTCTTAACGAGGCGGTTATTTTGAAGGCACTTAATGACGGCAGACAGGACAAGACTATTGTGCTTGTCTCGCATCGCGAATCGACAATGAGAGTTGCAGATAAGGTCTACTCTGTGGAGAACGGAAGAATGAGCTGATTGGAAAAGATTAATTTTTGTGACTGTTCGGAAAGGGATTTGATAATGGCAAAAAATAAAGATATTGCAGCGAAGCGTGAGAAGGAAAAAGAAATGGTTTCCCTCATGATTAAGCTGTACTGCTGCAAAAAGCACGGCACAAAAAAGGAGCTCTGCGCGGAATGCGCGGAGCTTGAAAGCTATGCTAAAAGCAGAAGCGAGCATTGCCCGTTCATGGAGAATAAGACCTTCTGCTCTAACTGTAAGGTACACTGCTACAAGCCGGAGATGCGCGAGAAGATTCGAGAGGTAATGCGTTTTTCCGGTCCGAGAATGGTGTTCCACCATCCATGTGCCGCGGTTCATCATGTAATATGCACGATGAAGGAAAAGAAGAAGCTTGAGAAGGGAAAATGCTGATTTTCAATAAATTGGCACAAAAAAACATTGCCAACGGTGAAGAACTATGCTATTATTATTTAAAAGCATAGTTCTTATATTTCTGTATAATCTAATTATTCGCATTTAAGACATTCGTGCTTTTGTATCCCATAGACGATGGCAGGAGCATGGTGTCTGAGTGAACGAGATGCCTCCTGCAACACATGTAAGGAGGTATTAATTGAATAATGAAGTGAAGCTGCAATGGCATCCGGCATTCTGTGCCGCTGCGAGGCTGGAATTTAATGAGGACATGGAGGAACTTGAATTTTATTCGGAGTACAATTTGAGCAGGAAACCGCTTCAGATAGACCTGCTGATAGTTGAAAAGAACAGGAACGTCAGGCTGAGAAACCAGATAGGTCATATATTCAGGCAGAATAACATTATAGAATACAAGTGCCCGGGAGATGTAATGTCGATTGATGACTTTTACAAGGCAGTTGCTTACGCATGCATGTACAAGGCACTTGGAGAGCGTGTGGATGCGGTAAAGGCTGATGAGCTTAGTATCTCCATGATGCGTGAATCATACCCGGCGAGCATGGCTGCGATGTTGAATAAGCAGGGAATAGAAATTGAGAAGGTATATGATGGAATATATTATTTGAAGAACTTTTTTATTCCGACACAGATAGTTGTGATGAAAGAGCTGTCACCGGGGCTGCATAACAGTTTCAGGGTGCTCTCAAGGAATGCAAAAAGGAAAGACATAGAGACATTTGTAAAGGATGTCGAGAGTTACATAGGAAAGAGTGAGAAGGCGGATGCGGACGCTGTACTGCAGGTCAGTATGTCGGCTAACTATGAATTGTATGATAAGGTAAGGAGGGAAAATACCATGTGTGAAGCATTGAGAAGACTTATGAAGGATGAGATTGAGGAGACTTTGGAAAAGGCAACTAAAGAAGCAATTCAGACAGGATTGGAAAAAGGATTGGAAGAAGGGCGTGCAAAAGGACATGCGGAAGGACATGCGGAAGGACGTGCGGAAGGACGTGCGGAAGGACATGCGGAAGGACGTGCGGAAGGGCAGGCTCAGACACAGAAAAAGACCTCGATAGCTCTGGCAAAAATGGGTATGTCTGTTGAGAATATTGCGAGTGCAGTAGATGCAACCATAGCACAGGTGCAGAACTGGATAAATGGCAATGACATTAAAACGGCAGAAACGGTAAAATAGCCATATACGTTGATGCATATAGGTTATACAAATATAGCAAAATAATAAAGTCATATCTTTTCACAGCTTGGCGTCAGGCTTTGGTGGGAAGATATGACTTTTTAATTTTGATATCATTTAAAATACATTATTTCTTATTCGCTCAAATACTTCTCATATTTCGCAATAGCATCCTTCATGGCAGCAGGGCTTGGCGCACCCTTTGTGAGACGCTTATCAACACAGGTCTTTAATGAGATTGCATCATATATATCATTTTCAAACACAGGGCAGATTGATTTTAGCTCATCAAGGCTCATTTCATCAATGGAAATGCCCTTGTCTAAACAGTAAAGCACTATCTGACCTATTATGCCGTGAGCATCGCGGAATGGTACTCCGTGATTTACAAGATAATCAGCGGCATCGGTTGCGTTGGTGAAACCTGCCATGGCACTTTTTTCCATGACCTCTTTGTTGAAGATCATTGTATCAAGCATGCCGGTAAAGAGAAGAATACAGCCCTTCGTGGTGTCGATTGCGTCAAATGTGAGCTCCTTGTCTTCCTGCATGTCTTTGTTGTATGCGAGAGGAAGTCCCTTCATTGTTGTGAGAAGTGACATGAGAGCACCGTACACACGACCGGTCTTTCCACGGACAAGTTCGGCAATGTCGGGATTTTTCTTCTGTGGCATGATTGAACTTCCCGTGCTGTAAGCGTCGTCAAGTTCGATGAAACGATATTCGTTTGAATTCCAGATAATAATTTCCTCGGAGAAGCGGCTTAAATGCATCATTATTGTTGCCATTGCACTGAGGTATTCAATAAGGTAGTCCCTGTCCGAGACGGAATCAATACTGTTAGATGTGGCTCCGGTGAAGCCGAGCAATGATGCTGTATACTCGCGGTCAAGAGGATACGTGGTTCCGGCGAGTGCTCCCGCACCGAGAGGGCAGTAATTCATTCTCTTGTAGATGTCGGCGATGCGGCTTCTGTCGCGGGAGAACATCTCAAAATATGCACCGAAGTGATGTGCAACGGTGATAGGCTGTGCTTTCTGGAGGTGTGTAAAGCCCGGCATATATGTCTCCGTATTTTCTTTCATTATTCGTAAGATAACCTTTAACAGACCTTTTAGCAGCTCATCGGTCTGTGTAAGTTCATCACGCGTGTACAGTCTCATGTCAAGTGCAACCTGGTCGTTGCGGCTTCTTCCGGTATGGAGACGCTTTCCTGCATCGCCGATGCGTGAGATGAGTTCGGCTTCGACAAAGCTGTGTATATCTTCTGCATTTTCATCAAATTGTAAAGAGCCATTGTCCAAATCACTGCGGATTGAGGTAAGACCTGCTATTATGGCGTCCTTATCCTCGTCGGATAATATTTCCTGCTTTGCAAGCATTGTGACATGTGCGATGCTTCCCTCAATGTCCTGTCTGTAGAATCTTCTGTCAAAAGGAAGTGACGCGTTAAAGTTGTTTACTAATTGATTAGTTTCTTTTGTGAAACGTCCGCCCCAGAGCTTCATGGTTGAGTCCTCCGTAATGTGTATTTTTTATATTAACTTTCAGTTGTTTCATTTTCGCCGGCTTCGGCATTTTCATTGCAGGCATCATCTCCGGCTGTCTCCTCAACGGTTCCCTCGTTCGTGGCAGCCGTAAGCTTTTTTGCTTTGGTAAACGGCAGGAAACCTTTTCCTGCCTCCCTGCGATAGAAGCAGTAGATGATAAAGATTATAAATACTGAAGTGATACTTATGATAAGTCCTAATTTAAATCCTCTCGGCGTGAAGCAAAGCTCAATGGTATATTCACCTGGTTCTAAGCTTACACCAAGAAGAGCCTCGGCCACTTCAATTGTGTCAGTCTTAACACCGTTGACCTTGAGCGACCAGCTTGGGTCGTAAGGTATGGAGAACATGAGAATTCCCGGTTCGCTGACTGTGATTGTACCTGTAATGGCTGTATCTGAGTAGTCCGTTACATTAAGTCCATGTGCATTTAAAATATTATATGCTTCAATGAACTTGTCGGGATTCATCGTGTAGACCATTGCGTTTAAGGCTTCTTCGCCGTCTTTGTCAGAGATTTTGATGACAGTTCCTTCACTCTGCCATCCGAGGTCGACTATTCTTCCGTGATTTATTCCCGCAAAGTTTTCCGTGTCTTCACCTATGGAAACTTTAGCGGTTTTTACGGACTTGTTGCCTATATATACATACACATATTCATCTCTATCGACATTAATTGTGATTCCCTCTTTGCCTGAGTCTTTGAAATCTATTGTGGTAAACAGAGAAGATATTCCGGTGTTCTCAATTACAAAATCATTTTGAACCGAGAAAGGATTGCTCGACTTGTAGTTCCAATCTTCGTTTATAGTCGAGGTTACCATATATCCGAGCGGAAGAGTGTACTTTGCGCGGTACAGATATTCGTCGTCAATGGAGTCGACAAGCTCAAGCGTGTAATTGTCATTCAATACTTTGCTGCTTAAAATATATTTTATGTCGAACATTGAGTAGACAAGAGGTGTTGCACCATGATCGGCATAAGCATTCATGGAATGTTCAAGCCCTAATCGTCCAAACAGATCGGTAGCACCTGCATAAGCGGTGGAAGAAAATACGCTTGCACTGTTGAAATTGTGCCATGCGGCATCGTTTTTAGAACGGTAGCCGAATGCTTTGGCTATACGATAGAAGGAATTATCTTCGGCGGCAGCCTCGGATACAAGCGATTCCACGGAATCGTAATCCCTCAGATAAGCACTTCGTCCCGTTGTGCTGTAGCCTGTCTCTTCCATATTCATAGTACATTCAATACAGGTTACACAGAAGAGCATGAACACGATATAGTGTATTTTAAGTTTATTCTTTTTATAGATAAATGCGATTATGACATACAAAAGCATGAACAAAGCGTTCGCGAACAGTATGGCATATCCCGGATCATTCTCACCCTTTGTATGGTCAAGCCACAGAAGATAAATCAGGAAAAGACCGAAGGATTTTGCAATCTGGCTTCCTGTGTAGTCCTTCATATCCTTATAGGCATCAAAGCACATCGTTAAAAGTATGAAAACATAGATGAACGACTGTCTTGCAGGAAGTGAGTTAGGATAGTGGAATCCATGCCATATAAAGTTAGGTATGTTAAAGCTGAAGGCGAAGATAAAGATAAAAAGCAGTACGGATTTTGCTATCTTTTCCCTCATGTTTATTTTCCTGTTAAAAATATAGAGCGGGTAGAGTAAAAATACAGCGACACCGCAATATATGTTAGGCAGGTGCTCAAGACCTATGCACACCTCGGTATTGGCGAGTTGTCGGTTAAGTACGGTGACAACGGAAAAATATTGTGTCAGCGTCTTTGGAAAGCTTATATCGCTTGATGCGGTAAGACCAAGTGCATATAATTCAGGAAGCAATATGGCGGCTGACATTGCACCGGCTAACACGGAAAAGATGGTGAAATATCCTATTTTCTGGAGATAGACTGTCTTCTTTTCAGGCACGGGCATGGTGACAAGCAGCACGAAAAAGTAGAATACAAGGCTTATGCATACCATAATCGCTATATAGTAGTTGGAAAGTATCGTAAGTCCGAGTGTTATGGTATAGAGAATACCTTTATCCTCATTCACGAGACGTTCGAGTCCGAGGAGTACGAGCGGCAGCAGAAGAACGCAGTCAAACCACATGAGGTTCCAGCTGAACGCGGCAGTGAATCCTGACAGAGCATAGAACATACCGAAAATTGATATTGTTATATTGCTGACCTTGAAACGCTTTTCAATGTAGTATGTGAAAGCGACGGACGCCAAAGCTAGCTTGAGAAGAATGATTATATTCATCATCTCAATCATATATTCATGAGGGAAAAAGCCAATGAACCAATTAAGCGGGCTTGACAGATAGTAACCGTAAAGTGCGGCAAAGTTGGACCCAAGCCCTATTTCCCATGAATAAAAAAGACTTCCGCCGTTACGGATTTTATCCCATAGTTCGGAAAAAAATGGACAATATTGATGGTACATATCCGACCGCAGATATACGTTGTCTCCAAACGGATAGATTCCGCGGACGGCGAATATTGCAATCATAATGATTAGCGGAAGGAAAAAAGAAACTAAATACATCGGATGTATAGATTTGATTTTTTCTTTGAATTTCATGATATTTGTAACCCCTATTTTTTCTTTTTGAAAATAAATAATTTACTTGCAACATAGTTGATAATTACCACAAACACGGCGGCAATAACCTTTGCAATAAGTTTTGGAACACCTAATATCTCAACGGTGAGTGCTAAGAAGCCTGTCTCAAAAAGCAGTGAGAACAGACGTGCGGCACCGAAGGCGATAACCTCTTTAATCACAAGCTTTATATCCCAGCTCTTGCTTTCAAATACAAACAGCTTGTTCGTTATATATGCAAAAATAACTGCAAATATCCATGCGATAACATTGGAAGTGATATAATATATGCCGATAACATCAGTGAACAGCCAGTAGAAGACAAAATTCACGAGAGTTGTCAGTACGCCGAAAATAAGATAGCTTATAATTTCGCGGGTGAATAATTTTTCTATAATTTTATTTATCAGATTTTTCATTACAATTCTTATCCTTATCTTTATCAAGGTTGCTCTCTTTTTCAATATATATAGGACGCTGCTTTACCTCCGTAAAAATTCTGGCGAGGTATTCACCTATAATTCCTATACTGAGTTCTATTATGCCTCCAAGGAACAGCAGGATTATTATGGTTGATGCATAGCCCGGGAGATCCTTGCCGAATGCAAGTGTCTTTATAAGCAGATACAGACCATATAAAAGAGCTATTGAGCTTATGGATGCACCGATGACTGAGAGCATGCGAAGCGGGGCGACGGAGAACGATATGATGGCATCGAGAGCATATTTTACCAGTCCGGAGAATTTCCATTTTGTTGTGCCCAATGTTCTCTCGACGTTTTCATAAGGAATCCATTTTGTATCATATCCGACCCAGCAGAAAAGTCCCTTCGAAAAGCGTTCTTTTTCAGGGAGTGCTACAAGGCTGTCAACCATCTGCCTTGACATGATGCGGTAGTCAACGGCACCGTAAGGCATTTTGGTGTTGGTGAGCCTGTTGTTAAACTTGTAGAATGACTGGGAGAAAAAACTTCTTATTTTACGCTCGCCTGTTCGTGTTGTCCTGTAAGCGGCACAGCAGTCGTGACCTTCTTCAATCCCCTCAATGAGCTTTGGGAAGAGGGCAGGAGGGTGCTGCAGGTCGGCATCCATTATTATTACATAATCGGCAGTTGTATTTTTAAGACCTGCGAACATGGCAGCTTCTTTACCAAAATTACGCGAAAAAGAGACATACCGTACATCATCATGGTCTGCGGCAAGTCCCTTTAGAAGGAGCAGGGTGTTGTCCCTGCTCCCATCATTTACAAAAATGTATCTGAAAGAGTAATTATTGATAGCTGCGACATGCTTGGAAGTCTCCTCATAGAAAGCAGCGATGACTTCCTGTTCATTATAGCATGGAACAACAATATCGATGGTTTTCATTACTTCTTCTCCTCTAACATAGCTCGAACTTTCATTGAAAGACCGAAGAGGTTGATAAAGCCTTCGGCATCGTGGTGGTCATAGAGCTCACCTGTTGTGAAGCTAGCAAGTGTCTCACTGTAAAGTGAGTTAGGGCTTGTTGTGCCTGCCTTGATTATATTACCCTTGTAGAGCTTCATCTTAACTTCACCCGTCACCTTTTCATCAAGTGACTCTACGAATGCCTGACATGCTTCACGAAGAGGAGTGAACCACTTGCCCTCGTATACTATGTTGGCAAACTTTTCGGAGATGCCCTTCTTGAATGAAAGACTGTCACGGTCGAGTATGAGCTCTTCAAGCTGCTCGTGAGCTGCCATGAGGATTGTTCCTCCCGGAGTCTCATATACGCCACGGCTCTTCATGCCTACGACACGGTTCTCAACGATATCAACAATACCGATGCCATGCTTTCCGCCGAGCTTGTTTAACTTTCTTAATATATCGGAAGCCTTCATCTTCTCGCCATTGAGTGCGACAGGACGACCCTTCTCAAATGTCAGTGAAATATATTCAGCTTCATCAGGAGCCTTCTCAGGTGATACTCCGAGTACAAGCAGGTGGTCGTAGTTAGGCTCATTAGCAGGATCCTCAAGCTCAAGACCTTCATGGCTGATGTGCCAGATATTACGGTCACGGCTGTAGCTGTTGTCTGCTGAGAACGGAAGATCAATTCCGTGTGCCTTGCAGTAGTCAATTTCATCCTGACGTGACTGCATCTTCCATGTGTCATTGCATCTCCATGGTGCGATAATCTTGATGTCGGGTGCCAAAGCCTTGATGGAAAGCTCGAAACGAACCTGATCATTTCCCTTGCCTGTTGCGCCGTGGCAGATGGCTACGGCATTTTCCTTGCGTGCAATCTCAACAAGCTTCTTGGCAATGAGCGGACGTGCAAAGGATGTACCGAGAAGGTACTTATGCTCGTAAACGGCATCAGCCATAACCGTAGGCATAATATAGTCATCGACAAACTCGTCAACTACATCAAGAATGTATAATTTCTCAGCTCCTGAAAGCTTAGCTCTCTCCTCAAGCCCGTCAAGCTCACTTTCCTGACCTACATCGATACAGCAGCATACTACATCATAATTGTAGTTTTCCTTAAGCCAAGGGATAATTGCGGTGGTATCAAGACCGCCGGAATACGCGAGAATAACTTTGTCTTTCATTATTAATATTCCTCCTGATATGGGTACTTATGTATGCGTCCTGTGCGTCTGTATACGCCTTGTGGCAAACACTGAACTAAATATACATCAAAAATACATTTTATGCAATAGTTTATCCAGTTTTTTTCAATTTTCTATTGCATAATATTCATAAATGATGTATATTTATAAAAAATCAAGCTGGAAGAAGCAGGAAAATATATTCTGGAAAGCTACTTTGAAAAATTCAGAAAAGATACCTTTTGACACTCATATTATATAAATTGGGTATAGACTTTTGAAAGCATGAATAATAAGATAGGAATAAACAGAGAATTTATCTCTGCATAAGATTAAACAGGAGATGTACGCTATGGTAAAGGTTGGTATTATCGGTTCTACAGGCTATGCGGGTAATGAACTCGTAAGGCTTTTACTTGGACATAAGGATGTTCGGATTGTGTGGTATGGCTCAAGAAGCTACATAGATAAGAAGTATTCACAGGTTTATCAGAATATGTTTAAGCTCGTTGATGATGTGTGCAGGGATGATAATATGGAGGAGCTGGCGTCACAGGTGGACGTGATTTTTACGGCGACTCCGCAGGGACTATGCGCATCACTTGTGAATGATGATATTTTATCTAAGGTAAAGATTATTGATTTGAGTGCCGATTTCAGACTGAAGGATGTGAAAGTGTACGAGGAGTGGTATAAGCTTGAACATGCGGCACCGCAGTATATAGATGAAGCGGTATACGGACTTTGCGAACTCAACCGTGATAAGATTAAGAATACGAGAATACTTGCCAATCCGGGCTGTTATACGACGTGTTCGATACTTTCAATTTATCCTCTTGTAAAAGAAGGACTTGTTAATCCGCAGTCAATCATTATTGATGCTAAGTCGGGAACCTCCGGAGCAGGACGAGGAGCTAAGGTTGCCAACCTGTACTGTGAGGTCAATGAGAGCATTAAGGCATACGGCGTTGGAACACACAGGCATACTCCTGAGATTGAGGAACAGCTCTCCTATGCGGCAGGGGAGGATATAAAGCTTATATTTACGCCGCATCTTGTCCCTATGAACAGAGGAATCCTTGTCACGGCTTATGCGGATCTCAAAGAAGGCGTAACTGATGAGATGATACGTTCGGCTTATGAGAAATACTATGCGGATGAATATTTCATAAGACTTCTCGACAAGGATGTATGTCCTGAGACGAGATGGGTTGAGGGAAGTAATTATGTGGATATCAATTATAAGATTGAACCTAGGACGGGAAGAGTTATAATAATGGGTGCAATAGACAATCTTGTCAAGGGAGCGGCCGGTCAGGCTGTGCAGAACATGAATATAATGTTCGGATTTGATGAAAAGGAAGGTCTTATGGGAGCACCGATGTTCCCGTAGCTGAGTAAAATTATAATCTGGGAGGATATGACATGAGATATATCGATGGCGGCGTATGTGCGTCAAAGGGTTTTAAGGCGACCGGGCTTAATGCGGGAATCAAAAATAATGTTAAAAAGGATATGGCACTTGTATTTTCGGAGATGCCGTGTGTAAAAGCAGGAACATTTACAACCAACAGAGTGTGTGCAGCCCCGGTAAAATGGGATAAGAAAGTTGTGTTCGAGTCAAAGAGTGCACAGGCGATAGTGGTAAACAGCGGAATTGCCAATGCATGTACGGGAGAAGAGGGATACGAAAAATGTCGTGAGATGGCTGCAAAGACGGCTGAAAAGCTTGGAATAGACGAGGACGCGGTTCTTGTTGCAAGCACGGGTGTTATCGGGAAGCAGCTTCCTATGGATATAATCGGAAAGGGTATCGACAGACTTCCGGGGCAGCTTGGGGAAACGGCGGCTGATGCGGCTCTTGCCGCGGAGGCCATTATGACAACGGATACTAAATCAAAACAGGTGGCTGTCGAGGTCGAGATAGACGGGACGATGGTGCATATCGGAGGAATGTGTAAGGGCTCCGGAATGATACATCCTAATATGGCAACCATGCTTTGTTTTATAACATCGGATGCCGCTGTTGATGAAAAGCTTTTGCAGAATATGGTGCGTGCGATAGTGGATGATACATTCAATATGATTTCCGTCGACGGAGACACCTCGACGAATGATTCGGTTCTTCTTCTTGCAAACGGAATGGCGGGAAACAAGAAGATTGAGAATGAAAACAGCGCGGGTTATAAAGAGTTTTATGATGCACTTTTTTATATTTTATGCGAGCTTTCAAAGAAGATTGCCGGGGACGGCGAGGGAGCTACCTGTCTCTTTGAAGTACAGATGAAGAATGTAAAGACCAAGGCAGATGCGAAGATTCTTGCAAAATCGGTTATTACATCCAATCTTACCAAGGCGGCAATCTATGGACATGATGCTAACTGGGGACGAATTCTGTGTGCTATGGGATATTCGGGAGTTGATTTTGATCCGGAGAAGGTAGATATATGGTTTAAGAGCGAAGCCGGGGAGTTAAAGATTGTCGAGAACGGAAAGGCAACAGATTACAGTGAGGAGAAGGCTACGGAGATACTGTCAAAGGAACATGTTATTGCGATTGCGGATGTCAAGCAGGGCAGCGAGTCGGCGACGGCTTACGGCTGTGACCTCACACATGAATATGTGTCAATAAATGCCGATTACAGAAGTTAATCAATATCCGATGGGAGGAAAACAAGATGCGCAATTATGAAAATGAGATGGCTAAGGCGAATATCCTTATAGAGGCACTTCCTTATATTCAAAAATTTAACCGCAAAGTTATTGTCGTAAAGTACGGCGGAAGTGCCATGGTTGACGAGGAGCTTAAAAAGAAGGTTATCGAGGATGTGGTTCTTTTAAAGCTGGTAGGTTTCAAGCCGATAATCGTCCATGGAGGCGGTAAGGAGATAAGCCGCTGGGTTGCTAAGTCCGGTATGGAGCCGAGATTTGTAAACGGACTCAGAGTTACGGATGAGCCTACCATGGAGATTGCCGAGATGGTTTTAAACAGAGTAAACAAAAGCCTTGTAAATCTCGTTGAACAGCTTGGGGTAAAGGCGGCCGGAATAAGCGGCAAGGATGGAGCATCCATACATGTCACTAAGAAGCTTTCGGGAGGGCAGGATATAGGATTTGTAGGTGAGGTAAATAAAGTTGATCCATCGCTTATAAATACTTTGCTTGAAAATGATTTTATCCCGATTATCTGTCCGATCGGCATTGATGATAACTATAATACATATAACATTAATGCTGATGACGCGGCATGTGCCATTGCTAAGGCGGTAAAAGCAGAAAAGCTTGCATTCCTCACGGATATTGAGGGAGTGAGAAGGATTGCCGATGATCCTGAAAGCCTCATTTCAGAGCTCAGCCTTACAGAGGCGGAGGAGCTTATAAATAGTGGAAACATAGGCGGAGGAATGCTTCCGAAGCTTAATAATTGTATAGATGCGATAGAGAACGGAGTTTCGAGGGTGCATATCATGGACGGACGTATTCCGCACTGCCTGCTCCTTGAAATTTTCACTAACAAGGGTATCGGAACGGCTATTATAGACAGAGATGCAGAGAGGTTTTATGATGGAGACAAGAACAGGTAATATTATTGATAAGGCAGAGAAAAATTTAATTCACACATACAACAGAGCCGAGCTTGTGATTGACCACGGGGACGGTGTGTATCTGTACGATGTGGAGGGAAATAAATATCTTGATTTTGCTGCAGGTATAGCAGTGTACGCACTTGGATATAATTATCAGGATTACAATGACGCTGTCAAGGCACAGGTTGACAAGATTGTGCATATCTCCAATCTGTATTACAGTGAACCGCTTGCCGATGCGGCAGAGAAGCTTGTAAAGGCGACGGGACTTTGCAAGGCTTTCTTTACCAACAGCGGAACAGAGGCAATCGAGGGAGCTCTAAAGCTTGCCAGGAAGTATGCATATCTTCGCGATAACAGTACCGACCACGAGATTATTGCCATGGAGCATTCTTTTCACGGAAGAAGCATGGGAGCACTTTCCGTGACCGGAAACGCACATTACAGGGAGGCGTTCGGACCGCTTATTCCGGGAATCCGATTTGCAGAGTATAATAATCTTGAGAGCGTAAAGGCACTGGTAAATGACAAGACCTGCGCAATTATATGTGAGACGGTACAGGGTGAAGGAGGAATATTCCCGGCTGATAAGGAGTTCCTGCAGGGACTTAGAAAGCTATGCGATGAGAATGATATGCTGCTCATTCTTGATGAGATTCAGTGCGGCATGGGACGAACGGGTTCGATGTTTGCATATCAGCAGTACGGAGTGATGCCGGACGTTGTAACATCTGCTAAGGCACTCGGATGCGGAATACCTGTGGGAGCTTTCATTGCCAATGAGAAGGCACAGGGAGTTTTGGTTCCGGGGGATCACGGTACGACTTACGGTGGCAATCCTCTTGCAACGGCGGCAGCCTCAAAGGTATTTGACTTATTTGAGAAAAATGATATTATAGGACATGTAAATGAGGTGGCACCTTATCTTATGGAGAAGCTGGAGCAATTTGCCGCAAAGCATAGCTGTGTCAAGGCGGTAAGAGGTCTTGGACTCATGTGCGGAATGCAGTTTGAGGATGAGCTTCCTGTCGGAAAGGTTGTGGCTGCAGCGCGTGATAATGGACTTATTGTGATAAGTGCAGGACTTAATACTTTAAGATTTGTACCACCGCTTATTATCACTGAGCAGGATGTTGATAATATGATTGATATTCTTGAAAGATGTGTATAAGACCGCCTCATAGTAACTTTTGAAAGGTAAATTTTATATATGAGATTTGGTTCTTTATTAAAGAGATATATTGCGGGTGCACTTACCTGTTCGGTGGTTATGCTTTCGGCAGCAGGCTGCAGAATCCAGTATGTGGATGATGAGACGACGTCAAGCGATGAGGTTGTCGAGACAGCGCAGGCACAGGAGAGAGTGAATATAAGGCTGTGGTATTGTGATTCGGAGCTCACAGATTATCTTGAATATTGTGCGGCTGAGTATGAGACGGCTAACAATAATGTGCATATAACACTTACATTGATTCCGGAGGCTGACTATATTGACACGTTGACGACCGAGGCAATTAAGCCGGATACGGTCGATATGTATATAGTTGACAATGATAAGCTTGAGCAGGTAAAGTTTGCGGGTATTGCAGGCGAGAACAGAATGACGGATATCTATAATGAATATAATTACAGTGCGGCTGCAATGGAAGCATGCACTTACGACGGCAGACTTATAGCATATCCTCTTACTTTTGACACAAGCTTTCTCATATATAATGCTTCGTATGTGCAGGACGTGTCTTTTGTCAATTTTGAAGAAATAAAAAATTATGCCGAGAATTTTGAGGTCGAGGCAGGGAGCGGCGTAAGTTCTATTTTTACCTGTGACCTTCAGGATATTTTTTACAATTACGGATACCTTGGAGCGTATCTTAATATAGGCGGAAAAGCGGGAGATAACAGAGCAGAGATATTTGATATTACCGATGAACTGACACAGGCGGCGGAGCTTTATAAGCAGTTGATAGAGTATTTTTACATTGATATCAATAACGTGGATTATTATTCATGCCTGAATGGATTGGAGGATGGCTCAATTGTTCTCACCATAGGAGATATGGCAATGTACAGAAGGGCGGTATCAGAGAGCACATTTCAGATTGGTACTGCTGCTCTCCCTGATATGAGCGCGTCAATAAAGAGTGCACCGTTATCTGTGACGACGGCTGTTGTTGTCAATCCTTTTTCTGATGACATAACGGTTGCCGAGAGCTTTGCAAAGTATCTGACATATACCAATACAACCGAGCTGTATACAATGTCGGGGCAGCCGGCGTGCCGCATAATTGACAACGAGGATGACAATATAGATCATATATATGAATCGTATGATAAGTCGGTTCCTAAGCTTAAGCTCATGTACAGTGATGAGTTTTATGCCATGCTTGAGATAGCGATACATTCCATAGCTGACGGAAGCAAGGGTGTGGATGCATTGACATCTGTAAGGGATTATCTCGTCAGAAGCTGGTCACAGAACAGTGAAAACGGTGAATAAAATAGAATAAATATTTAAAATCACCATTGCATAATTTCGGAACTTTAGTTACAATAAAATAGCAGGTTATCTTTCCTGTATCAGAGGAACCTTATGAGACAGACATAAGGAGATAATATGATAAAAAAAAGATTTCAGAAAATCGCAGTTTATTTGACGGCAGTGCTGTCATTTGTAATATGCGGTTTTTTGTATTCATGCACGAACAGAAGGGTAACAGGCTATACAATAGAACAGCCTGAGAGTATTGAGGTGACTTGCGGTACCGATTCAGATGTGTCGGAGAATGTACCGCAGGATGAGACACAATCAGTGCTGTGCGTGTATGTTTGTGGAAATGTTGCAAATCCCGGTGTCTACGAGGCGGGACAGAACGCGAGAGTGTATGAGCTTATAGACATGGCGGGAGGAGTGTCGGATGAGGGATGTCTTGAGGCACTCAATCTTGCAGAGTATGTGTATGATGGACAGAAATTATATGTTCCCGATTATGATGAGTATGCACAGTCGGGGATGAATGTGTATACAGGGAAGGATGAGAAACAGACAGGTCTTGTGAATATCAACAGTGCGTCCGCAGATGAGCTTATGACACTTCCGGGAATAGGAAGGTCGAGAGCGGAGGCGATTGTGGAATACAGGGCTGCCAATGGCGGCTTTGCGGCTGTTGAGGATATAATGAAGGTAAGCGGAATCAAGGAAAATGCTTACTCTAAGATAAAAGACCTGATATGCGTAAGATAGCGAAAAAGTCGGAATGGAGAAGAGTATGGCTGATAAGGTATTGGTGGTAGACGATGAGAAATTGATTGTAAAGGGAATAAAGTACAGTCTGGAGCAGGACGGAATGGAGGTATTCTGTGCTTATGACGGCAAGGAAGCTTTGGAGCTTATAAAGGCTAACAATTATGACATTGTTCTTCTTGATGTTATGCTTCCTGAGATGGATGGCTATATGGTATGTCAGCAGGTCAGAGAGTTTTCGGATGTGCCGATTATTATGCTTACCGCTAAGAGTGAGGATATGGATAAGATATTAGGTCTTGACTATGGTGCGGATGATTACATGACAAAGCCCTTTAACATACTGGAGGTGAAGGCAAGAATCAAGGCGATTAAGAGAAGAAACCGACATATTGTATCGGCTGAGTCCGGAACGAGAATCATATCCGGAAACATGGTCATGGACAGAAATAACAGACGTGTATATATAAAGGGAAGAGAGATAAGTCTCACAACCAAGGAATACGATGTACTTGAGCTTCTTGTAACCAATCCTAATAAAGTGTACGGTCGAGACATGCTGCTTAATCTTATATGGGGCTATGATTATCCGGGCGATGCAAGGACGGTTGATGTTCATATAAGAAGACTTAGAGAAAAGATTGAAACCAACCCTAGTGAGCCTGAGTATGTTCATACCAAGTGGGGAATGGGATATTTCTTTAAGCAGTAGGAGAACTCTATGAAGAATAAGCTTCTGCATATATGGCAGATAATAAGAAAACATATATTCAGCATAAAGTGTATGACTGCAATCGTTGTGCTTGCATCAGCGCTCATACCGCTCGTGATTGTTAAGGGAATTGTAGCTGACAGACTGTTTGCCAAGGAAATAGAGCAGCTCAGTACAAGACTTCTGAACACGGGAAATATGCTCGCTGCCGATATAGGTAAGAACGGATACTTTGACAAGCAGTACGATGCTGCAATAAATGCACAGATTGAGCAGATTTCATATAACTATTCCGGACGAATAGTTATTGTGGCGGCTGATTATGTTGTAGTTAAGGACACATATATTGATCAGGAAAACAAAACACTTGTATCGTATGAAGTAAATCAGGCATTTCATGGCATCGTAACGAACAATTATGACAAGGAATACGGAATAGTTGAACTCACGATGCCGATATATGCGGCTGACGGAACGACAATAACAGGAGTGCTGATGTTTGCCGTTCCCGATACATTTGAGAGAGACACTTTAAAATATGTCAACAATATTATGGCATACGCATGCGATATTGTTTTTGTGGTAATGATTATGGCAGCAGCGGCTTATGCCTTTGCGATAAGCAGACCTCTTTCTAAGCTTGCAGAGTCTATTCATGGTATAACAAGCGGCTACATGGATAAGCGTCTTGATGAAAAAAAAGGTCTTGGTGAGATATGTGTAGTGTCTACTGAGGTCAATAAGATGCTTATGCGCCTAAAGGCACTTGATGATTCAAGGCAGGAGTTTGTTTCGAATGTGTCACATGAGTTAAAGACACCTATCACCTCAATCAAGGTGCTTGCCGATTCGTTAAACGGACAGGAAAATGTGCCGGTTGAATTGTATAAGGAATTTATGAATGATATAGTAGAGGAGATTGACAGGGAAAGTCAGATTATAAATGATCTTCTCTCGCTTGTCCGTATGGACAAGACATCAGCGGAGTTAAATCCGGCACCTCAGAATATCAATGAGCTTGTTGAACATGTACTCAAGCGCCTTAAGCCTATTGCTGCTGAGAAGAACATAGAGCTTGTGCTTGAGAGCTTCAGACCTGTTGTGGCTGAGATTGACGAAGTTAAGATGACGCAGGTTATAACGAATCTTGTTGAGAATGCCATCAAATACAATATTGCTAACGGATGGGTCAGAGTGTCAGTCAATGCTGACCACAAGTTTTTCTATCTTACCGTAGCTGATTCGGGAATAGGTATACCTGATGACAGCAGAGATAAGATATTTGAGCGTTTTTATCGCGTGGATAAGGCTCGTTCGCGCCAGACGGGTGGAACCGGACTTGGACTTGCCATAACAAAGTCTGTGGTACTCATGCATAAGGGTGCAATAAGAGTGTACAGCAAGGAGGGCGAGGGAAGCACCTTCACTGTGCGGATACCTCTTACGCAGGCAAAGAAGAGCAATACATTATAAAACAATGTATATGGAAATGGAGAATTGTGTGAACAGACTAGTATTAAAGAGAGCGGTATTTGCTCTGCTTGTATGTTTTTGCTCAGTGTTCGTCTGTGCATGTGCACATGGGGATAATACTGATGCAGGACAGCCGGGAGAAAATGAATATCTTGTATATTATCTTGACAAGACAGGAAGGGCATTGGGAAATGAGCTTAGAAGCAGCTTAATTGCATCGGATAATACCACGGAGCTGCTTGACGAGTTAACTTATATGATGAGACAGCCTGAGGATGCAGCGCATACGAGTACTTTCAGGGATGAGATGGTAATTGTTGACACGCAGCTTAATGATGAAGTATTGTCGGTATATTTTACCGATTCGTATAATAAGCTGTCAGCCGAGGACGAGGTGATGTTCAGGGCGGCATATGTCAAGACGGTTACCCAGATTGATGGAATCAAGTATGTGTGCTTTTATGTCAACGAGCAGCCTTTGATGGATGCTCTCGGTAAAGCGGTTGGTATCATGCTTGCATCTGATTTTATGGAGGATATAGGCACGGGAACGTATAGGACATGGGTTGATTTATCATTGTATTATGCAGATTCAAATGCAGACAAGCTTGTCCCGGAAAAGATTACCGTCGGTTACGGGAGAGATGCATCGATAGAAAGGGTTATCATAGAGCAGCTTATAAAGGGACCGGGTGAGGAGAATCATCTGAGAACGGTTCCGGCAACACTTACGCTTCTTGGCGTTAACACAAAGGATGGCGTGTGCTATGTGAACTTTGATTCGACACTCACAGATGTGGTTGTCCCTGTTACGCCGGCTGTGACAATATATTCGATAGTCAATTCATTATGTGAACTTTCAACGGTTAATAAAGTTCAGATATCGGTTAAAAGCAATACGAATATTATGTTCCGAGATACAATAGACCTTTCCTCACCATTAGAGAGGAGTCTTGACATTATTGACACACAAAAAAATTAAAAGACCGTTACTTCCGGCATTCATTTTTATGACTGCCGGGGTGGTCTTAAGAATTAATGCAGTTTCAATGTTAACCGCAATCGCATTTGCGGTGACGGGAATTACACTTAATGCTGCGGTTTATCATTTTCGAGGAAAGCAGCGAAATCAATTTATTTTTATTCAAATTTTGGTTTTTATCTTTTTATTTTTACTTGGTTATTTCATTACATTTTCCCACGATATATCGGACAACGGATTAAAAAATCAAGAAGGGCAGCTTACGGCTCGGATTGAGAAGGTTACAGCCGGCGAATATTCCACCAGGCTTATGCTTTCAGACTGTCGTTATGACGGAGAAAAAATGAAGAGCAAGGTTGTGCTCGAAATTTCACAGACAGATGGAGCGGCGGGTGGTTTTAAGAGGGGTGACAGCATTGATGCGCATGTGATACTTCAAGAAGCTGCTGCTGCAACAAATCCGGGTCAATTTGACCAGAGGGCATATTATAAGGCTTTGGGGTATGGGTTCTATGTTAAAAAGGCTGAAATAACAGATGTATGGCATGAAAAAGACTTTGTTATTGATACACTTGAAGCAGTTAAAACAAGGCTCAAGGGTGTATATGAAGAGTGCTGTGAATACACTGATGCAGGGGTGTATGAGGCGATGGTGCTTGGGGATAAGTCTGATATGGATGGAAGTCTTAATGGACTTTTTTCAGCCGCGGGTATCGGACATATTCTTGCAATATCGGGTGTTAAGACTCTAAAGTTGGATATCCCCCTAGTGCCTGAAACCCGCATAAACTGGGCATTTGTGCCACTACATATCGCTATAATTTACATTCTAAAACTGTGCTTAGACGAGGAAATTATTCCTCGTTGTCGTTTCCCTTGTTCAAGGGGGTATCACAAAAAATATATAAATTGGCAAAAGAAGTAATCATTCAGCGTAAGTCAATCTTACTGCAAAAGTCTAATAAATCAGCAAAAGGAGAAGAAGCCTATGGCATATAAAAAATATAGAGAAATGAAGGTTTATGAAGCAAGCGGATACCAGTATAAGCGGACACCGAGTATAGTACTTAAAGGGCAGTGGCTGTCGGAGTTGGGATTTGACATCGGAGAGCAGATCGAAGTGAAGTGCGAGGATGGGCGGTTAGTTATAACAAAAACTAAAGAAATATAAGCAAATATAATTAACTATAAAAAAACTGGCGAATACTCGTTCTTCATGCTATAATAAAAAAGGTGCATATTGAATTTAGGTTTGAGGAGAAAAAATGGATAATAAAACCGATAAATATATAAGCATTGATGAGGCAGCAGAGTATTTAGGAATAAAAACCGTAACTCTTCGTGGCTGGATTAAAGACAGAAAAAAAGAAATTCCAGCGCACAGAATAGGAAAGTTCTGGAAGTTCAAATATAGTGAATTGGATGACTGGATTAATAGCGGTAAGAGTGCTGACTAATAAATATAAAGGATGAAATATATGATACATTTAGCTACAGTATTTAGTGGGATTGGTGCGGTTGAACATGCATTAACGAGACTGGGCATTGAAAAAGATATAGTGTTTGCATGTGACAATGGTGAAAGAAAGCTAAAGACCAAGTATAGCCAAATTGAAGATGAAACTCGTAATATGAACAATGCTGATCGAAATAATTATATAAAAAATTTATATGATCGAGAATCAGGGAAAAACTATGTTGAAGAAACATATAAGGCAAATTATGAAATGCAAGATAGTGTTTTTTTTCAAGATGCAAAGTTATTAGATGGGTATGAGTATGAAGGAAAAGTTGACTTGTTTGTCGGTGGAAGTCCATGTCAGAGCTTTTCTATAATGGGAAAGAGAAAAGGATTGGACGAAGCGAGGGGAACGCTGTTTTATGAATATGCACGATTAGTGAGTGAAATTAAACCCAAAGTATTCATATATGAAAATGTTACGGGAATGCTTAATCATGATGGAGGGCAAACCTGGAAAGTAATATCTGATATATTTGATGATCTTGGTTACTGTTGGAAATATTGGGTACTGAATGCAAAAGATTATGGTTTGCCACAGAACAGAAGAAGAATATTTGTTGTTGGATTTCAAAAGCAATATGAATCATTGTTTTTGAAATTAAGCGAACCTCCGAAACAAAAATTGAATTCGGTTTTAAGCGACTATTTGGAACAAGATATTCCTAATAAATATTATTTGCCTGAAAAAGGATTTAATAGAGTTACCGATCCTGGACAAAAAAAACATGTAGCTTTAAATGGGAAAATAGCTCGTTGCCAAGTTGCTTGTCAGCAGTACAATTGGTTTGGAGATATGAGATTTGAATCATATATTCCAAAACGTTTGGAAGAAGATCAAAGAATTTTCAAAGGAACATTTGATGGGGTACGAGGAGTAACAAGATGTTTGACTCCACGAGAATGTTTACGATTAATGGGGTTTGATGATAGTTTTAAAATAATTGTTCCAGACCAACATATGTATAGACAAGTTGGAAATTCGATAGCTGTAAATGTGTTAATGGAAGTGTTAAAATCTATAATTAATACTGGAATATTTGAGGAGGACTAGTATGCCCAAAGATAAATTACAGGTTGCAACTATTTTTAGTGGAATAGGTGCAGCTGAATTTGCATTAAAAAGATTGAATATACCGCATGATATTGTATTTGCCTGCGATAATGGAGAAATTGATTTCGTAGAAGATGAAGATAAGATGCATGCAGAATTAAGAGAAATAAAAAATCTTAATGATAGAAAAGCATATATCAGATCAAAGATACCTGTCAGAAAGACTAATTTTGTGATGAAGTCTTATATGGCTAATTATGATATAGACCCTAACGATTATTATTTTAATGTTCGCTTTTTAGAAGGAAACGAATATAGAAATAAAGTCGATTTGTTTGTTGGAGGTAGTCCATGTCAGAGCTTCACATTATTGGGGTATCAAAAAGGATTAGAAGAAGCAAGAGGAACGCTGTTCTATGAATTCGCAAGATTGGTAGATGAAATCCAGCCAAAGGCTTTTATATATGAGAATGTGCAAGGGCTTATAAAACACGACAAGGGTCATACATGGGAAGTAGTTCAACGGGTATTCGAGTCATTAGGATATAAATTGCATTATCAAGTATTAGATGCTGTGAATTATGGAATTCCACAAAAGCGTAGACGTATTTTTGTAGTTGGTTTTAAGGAAGGTGGACAAGAATTTAAATTTCCTGTTGAAAAACAATTACATTTTTCCTTACAGGATTTTTTGTTGGAAAATGCACCAGATGGACATGTTGTTGCGAATAATGGTAAAATTACTATAGAAAAGGCAAAGGGAAATGTCCCAGAAAAATACTTTCTCTCGGACAGAATTTTACCTGGAATTATGAGTGAGGGAACCGGCGGTTTTTCAATGACTCCTGAGATTGATTTAAAGATTGCTAGGCCGTTAATGAGTACGATGCATAAAATGCATAGAGCCGGGGAGGACAACTATGTAACAACAAATGGTAAAATTCGGAGGCTTGCTCCTAGAGAATGCTTAAGATTGATGGGATTTACGGATGATTTTAAAATTGCAGTATCTGATACACAAATGTATAAGCAAGCTGGAAATTCAGTAGTTGTAGATGTACTAATGGAATTAATAACGGAAACATTAAAATTTATTTAGGAGGTGTTATTATATGAAGTGGTCAATGGATACGCACAAGTATATCAGTGAAGTGACAAGAAAAGCACTTAAGGTTCTTTTTGAAAAAAATATAACATCTGAGTCATCTGCTGAGGAAATTGATGCAGCCGAACACATATTGGCAGATGAAAATGTATATAAGGATTACAAAGGTGCAAAAGGTAGAATAAGAAGAGCGTTGTTCACATATTTTAAAGCGTATGGTTGTATGGATGAGACGGAACATCCTACTGAGATGGGGCATCTTTTTGCAGATGGAAAAATAAGTGTTACGGAGTTTTCTTTTTGGTATATTGTAAACTATAAATACGAGAATGAAGATGAAGATATATCATATTATCCTACAAAATTAATCCTAAAAGTGTTGCGTATGCTAAATGCCACGGATATGAAACAAGCTTATATTACGCCATATGATTTTTCAGCGATTGTTGACTGCAATAGCGAGGATGAAATTGATGATATGTTCATTCATCGCCTATTGGAAGTGCGAGAAACAGAAATACCAGAAGTGAATGAAAGAGCAATCGGATATGATGTTTGGTCTAAAATGTTACTGCAAGCAGGAATATTAGAAAAAAATGAAAGTAAGTATTTAGTGGAAAGAAATGAGCAATTGATTGACTGGATTTTGGATGCTTATGATAAAGATATTGAAATCAATGGAAAAGTAAACAGCGGAATTTTAAGATATATACCGCTAATTCCGATACATTCTATTGAAGGATATGCTGAAGATTATACAAATGAAAGTGCATTTGTTGCATCATATCTATTTGAAATAGTAGATAATCAATTTTTTGAAAAATATATTATTAGAGATAAAAACAATTCTATCGATGATATTTTACTTGCATTTGGGTTGAGTGAAAAGGAAAAAGCATTTTATAGTAGCTTTCATGGGATAGAGCATCTTATAGGAGCAATATTATGTCAAGAAGATAATCTAGCTATACAAAATATTGGAAACATATTATTAAATCTTCCAGTTTTTGAAACACTTGAAAATTACCAACAGCCTTATGTAAAATTAAAGTTTAATACGGGTTATAATAAAACATCTCCGGAAAGAAATCGCATTATTTTTGGAGCACCAGGCACGGGTAAAAGCTACAAATTAAAAAAAGAAAGTTTGGATTTGTTAAGAAATACAAATGGTTCTTATGAGCGTGTTACATTCCATCCGGATTATTCATACTCGCAGTTTGTTGGTACATATAAGCCTGTCATGGGTGCAGATGAAAAAATCAGATATGATTTTGTGCCGGGACCGTTCATGCGTGTTTATGTAGAAGCACTTGAGAGCGGAAGAACTGAAAATCCACAGCCACACCTTCTGCTTATTGAAGAGATAAACAGAGCAAAAGTGGCAGCAGTATTTGGCGATGTATTTCAGCTATTGGACAGGGATGATGATGGAGTCAGTGAATATGAAATCCAGGCATCAGAGGATATAAGAAAATATCTTGCAAAACAACTGGGTGGAACTCCTGACAATTATCAGAAGATCAGGATTCCTAATAATATGTTTATCTGGTCTACAATGAACAGTGCTGATCAGGGTGTATTTCCGATGGACACTGCGTTTAAGAGAAGATGGAACTTTGAGTATCTTGGCATCAATGAAAACGAAGAAAAGATTTCTGGCATTGGAAAAATTGAACTTGCCGGAAGTGATGAGCCTATTGAATGGAATATCCTCCGCAGAGCCATTAATGCAAAAATGTCATCAGATCAGTTTAAAATTAATGAAGACAAGCTGATGGGACCATTTTTCCTTTCAAAGAAGGTAATTGCATCTGATGAGAATGGCATGATTATTGATACAAAAAAATTTGTAGATGCATTTAAGAGCAAGGTAATTATGTATCTGTATGAAGATGCCGTTAAACAGGGAAAACACAGATTCTTTGATGGATGTGATAACAGCAAATATTCATCTGTGTGTGATGCTTTTGATGAAATAGGAATGGGGATCTTCGGATCAAATTTCAAGGAAAACTTTTATGATAAACAAAAGGATGAGGCATAATGAAAGTTGTTTCACGGTATGTCAGGGAACAGAAGCGTTATACGAAAAATGACCTTAAAAGCAAGTTTTCCTTTGACGAAGACGGAGTAGAAAAATTTATAAAAAATCTCAAAGCCTATGGTGTTTTGAAAAGTGTAAAAAATACCGACGACCAACTCGAAATGTCAGACCTTGTAGATGACGATGTGGAAATTACGGATGAAACTGCAGAAAGTGGTGATTGTCTGTATGTATTTACATATGTCGGAGTCATCACCTGTGGAAGCCGTGTCATAAAGGTTTATCCGAAGTATCTGCTGTCAAAAAAAGACGATAATGTTCTGGATGAGATGAAACAGATTGTTAAAGTACTTGAGCGTTACAGCCGTTCCGAAGAGCAGATTATCAATGTTTTCAATGGTGATGGAGAGAACAGAAGTTTTAATATACTTGCGGTTATCCTGTTCCTAATTAATGATTATTACGAATATGGCATTTATACGAACAGTGAGGATATCATAGAAGTAAATGGAGAGGGCGAAATCCTCTGGGGAAAAACCATTGATGAGAGCTTTGCCATGATCGAGGATAACCGTCCGTATTATATGGAACTCTATACGGAGAAATCTGTAGAAGATGACATGGATTATTTCAAACGTCTGCATGAATGTGTGCTTACGGAATGTTCCAGACAGCTTCGTGATGCACAATTAGATGCTCTCTTTGATATGGATGTCATAGAGCTTTCCGAGGAAACACTGGACGATTTTGGTGACAAGGAATATGTGTTAGAACGGATTATAAAGGAACTGAATCTTCAGTTTAATACGCACAGGCAGATTCTTCTCAAAACACTATATGCTTATGTGTCCCAGGACAGAAGAATGCTTGATGAGAATGATGGTATCAGTATGTTTGGAACAACAGCATACCATGCAGTCTGGGAGAAAGCCTGTGCGGAAGTGTTTGACAATAAGCTGAATATTACCCTTGCACAGCTTAAGATGACTGTTCCGCTTGCGGATAAGTATAACAGTAAAACGGCAAAGAGGCAGAAACTGATAGATATTATAGAAAAGCCTATATGGCAGGGAGAAGATACGGAAGCAAAGTCAGCAGATACACTTATTCCAGATTTGATCAGTATTCCATGCATAGACGGAAAGGACTGGTTTATAATATTTGATGCCAAGTATTATAATCTTCAGCTGGAAAAAGGAAAGTCCCTCAGGGGCAATCCGGGTGTCGGAGATGTAACAAAACAATATCTGTATCAGCTTGCCTATAAGGATTTTATTAATGCACATGGCATTGCAGAAGTTAGGAACTGTTTCCTGATGCCAACGGAGAAAAAAGATATTGTAAAAAAAGGCTGTGCCAGAATGGCTATGCTTGAAGCACTCAATCTGAAAAACATACAAATCCGTCTGATTCCGGCAGCAGAGTTATATGATAATTATCTGACTGGAAATCATATGGATATTACACGATTAAAGTTGTAATAAAGGAGGGACGGAATTATGGTTGTTTGTCCAAAATGCAGATCGGACAGGACTGCACCAATATTATATGGTTATCCGTCCCATGAAGCCTTTGAAGCAGAAGAGCGGGGAGAACTTATCCTGGGCGGATGTGAGATGATAGACGGAATGCCACACGAGGATTATGGCTGCCTTGACTGCGGATGCCGATGGTCAAAGGAACTGCTCCCAGCTACTCAGATTACAAAAATACGATATAAAGTTGTTGAGAATGGTCCGTGCACGATAGACTCCCAACAGTCGTGGGTATATGAAATGTATCCTGATGGAAGGTGTAAAGAATATACATATCAAGGGCAGAATCGTAAATATCAGTTTAAGACGGAAGAGAAGGTATCTGAAAAGAAGATATACAGACTTGCATGCAGTCTGCAGAAAATCATAGGAGCTCCATTATGGGAGAAGAATGTTATTGAAGGACAGGTGTGTGACGGTTGTAGTTATAACCTCCAGATAACTTATGCTGATAAGCGGAAAGAAATAATAAATGGGGATGTTGCCGGAGTTACGTTTGATTCCATACTGGAGAAATTCGTCCACAGCGTGTTCCCAGAATAAAAATGATTATATAGCGGAAGTCTCTATTGACAAAACGAACGTATGTTCGTATAATTATCTCATCGCTACATTAGGAGTGTTGAACAGTCTACAGAGATATGGTGTTTGGCAGACTATTTCCCTTGGTCGAACTTATATCGCAGGAGGCACGTTTAATATGACATACGAAACAGGTACAGAAGTTTTCTTCATTGAGAGCAACCGTATAATCCGTAAGGCAACCGTGGTCAGAAGAAGCGGTGATTTTTACATATTACGATTTGATGAAGGCGGTGGCATCCAGTTAAGAGAAGGCAGAATTTTTCCAACAAGAGAACAGGCAGAAGCAACGCTGCCTGGAGAAAAAGTTCAGAAAAAAGCTAACTCTCCATACGATTACTGGCATTGAAATGTAAATTCGCAGAAGGGGGTTGACAGTAATACCCCCTTTTGATATATTAATAGTGTCAACCGTTCAGTTGACAGTTGACACAGCATTCTACAATGCCAAATGTAGCTTACCAAATTATTATAATTAATATGGATGACGCACATTAAATCAAGTAAAGTGTAAAGAAAACCAATGTATAAGAATGAATATTAAAATTAATTAGAAAGTGCGGTTGAATAGTATGAATGAGAACGAAAAGGTAAGTTTTGGAAAGTATATTGAAACGATACGAAAAGAGAAAAGAAAATCACTAAGAGAAACAGCAAAAGCAATCGAAGTATCTCCACAATTCCTAAGTGAAGTGGAGAAGGGTAGAAAAAGTACCCTGACAAATGAGAGAATTGAGAAACTGGCAAAATTCCTCATGTTATCTGAAACCCAGACTTATACACTTTATGATATGGCAGCGGAAGCAAGAACATCGAATGATGTGTTAATACCACAGGATTGTGTCGATTATGCATCAAATCCTTATGTGCTTGAGGCACTGAGATTATCTAAAGAAACAGGAGCAGGGGAGGCAGAGTGGCAGGTACTTCTTGACGAATTAAGAGCTCGAAAGGGGTAGTAGCAGCCTATGTATGAACCACAGTTTAGATGCAGAAGTAATGGTGTTCCCATTTTATCCCATGAGGATATTGAATCAGATGCAGAAATGTTCATCCGTGATTTTGATCCGGATGTACTGAACAATCCTAAAGAAGTTAACATTGAGGAATTCGCAGAGTTCTATCTGGGATTGACACCAGAGTATAATAATCTGACTCATTGCGGACTCATTCTTGGAAGAATGGTCTTCAATGACAGCAACAAGGTTCCGGTATATGATGCAGATGCAAAACGTGCAGAATATATATTTGCCGGAAGGGGAACAGTCATGATCGATAACACATTGCTGACGGACGAGCACCGCTTCCGTTCAACGATGGGGCACGAATCAGGACACTGGATTTATCAGCAGTCATATTTTTACAGAGATCCAAATCAGTTGGTCCTGTTCGATAATTTGGAACAGACATCAACTGCCTGTAGAAAAACAGACATAGAAGGCGGGGAAGCAGCGCAGAGCAATGGACGCAAGCAGTTATGTTCAGATCATGACTGGCTTGAACATCAGGCTAAATATTTCAGTGCAGCAATCCTTATGCCGAGAACTGCAATGAGACAGGTCTGTGGTGATAAAGAATTAAGAAAAAGACTCAGAGAAGAGTTTCCGGGATTTGAGCTGGAAATGCTGGCAGCAGAAGTGGCAGAAATCTTTAATGTATCATCAGAGTCGGCAAAGATTAGAATTAAACAGCTGGGATTTGATTTTGCAAAGTCACCAGTTAAACAGAAAACGCTTTTTACAATTGGTTATCCGAGTAGTGTTATCTCACTGTAAGCATAAGCACCTCGAAAAGGGGTGCTTCTATTATAAACACTGTGTCAACCAATGGGTTGACGAATATAATTCTACAAACCATGAAAAATAGGAAAATAAATAAAATACATGGATTATATTTCAACACAAGAAATATAGTTCTAAAGCAAATAAATATTGACATATAATTCAAATAACGTATAATAGTATGTAACAGGAGGTAGATAAAATGGAGTTTGACAGAAGCAGATTAATGAACAATATAACGACTTTGATAAAAGAAAAAAATATAAAAATAGGTGAGCTTGAAAATTCAGTAGGTATCAGTACTGGATATTTATCCAAAATGGCAAAGCCTGAAAATGAATCAATGCCGGGAATTGATTTAATATGGAAACTTGCAGAAAAACTTGGTGTAAGTGTAGATATGCTTGTTGGCGGTGATTTCAGCAAATCAAATGATAATTTGTTTTATCTTGTGAAATTCCTGCATGAATTGAAACTGGAAACAGATGTTCATGAAATAACATGGAGTAAATTTTCCAGCTACGATGCGGTTAAGGATCCATTAGATTTACCTGAATGGGATGATCTGGAATGCAATGTTGAAGAAAAAATAGTTACATCAAATATTACAGACAGATATGTATCCTTATTTGATTCCCAAAGAAATCTTAAATCAACAAAAGAAAATTTTTATGCGTTTGTAGATACACTTCATATTGTTCTTCTGTTCAAGTGCATAGAGACGGTTGAAAATGAAGAAAAAGTGGTTTATGAATTATACTCTGCAACGGACAATGGACCAAGTAATAACTATATTATTCCGTTATGTTCCACATTGGAAAAAGACGGTGCGATATTTTTTGCTCTGAGTGATTTTTATGAATGCGTACAAAGGCACGATAAAGATATTCAGTTAAGAGAATCAGCACGAAAAGCAATTGGAGACTTTTTAAATCGTAATAATACAGAAGAATTGCCATTTAACTAGGAGGTGCAGCCTGAACATGGTAACAGAAAAAGTAAAAGGGGTAATTTCCTGCCCCATATGTAAAAAAGGAAAAGTAATAGCGTACGAAAGCGCATCAGGGAAATCATCAGTAGGATGTCACAATTGTGGAAGATACCTGTTGGTTGACTGGGATAAGATGACAGCCGTTGAAAATAAGGCCTGTAAAAACGCCTATAAGATGGTTGTAAATAATTGAATAACAATTTGCTGACTGAGCAATAGGGGCGTTTGAATAAAAACAGCTACCACATAGCCAGAGCAGATTACCAGAGGAAATAAGAACGATCTTGTTTCCCTTGGTAATGTGCCCTGGCTATTTTTTTGTCCTTTTTTGAGATCGTTTTTGAAATCGTGAGTTGTACCTACATTACACAGAAGGATAAAAAATACACGGAAGATTATGAAGCACGAATGGCTATTTTTAATTTTGTATCAAGATAAATCGGTCAGAAATTATTAGGTTGGTTAAGCAGATTATTTTTTATGATGCTGATAACAAACCGTTAATGATGAAAAAGTCCCCCTTATATATTCTCCATTCGCCTGATTATATTTTGCGAAATAAATGAAACGGCAAGGAGAATAAGTAAGTGAGGATAAAAAAATGAAGTTTTGGTGCTTCTGAAAAAATATTTGAAATTTATTTTTAATCGTGCAAAAAGTCTGCACCTTTAAAAATTATTCTTAACTCACAAAGCAAGAGAACAGGAAGGAGGTGAGCGAGAGATGGCAAAGAAGAGCATGACACCAAGCGAACGCAGGGAAGCGATTCTTAAGGTCCTCTGTCAGAGAAGACAGGACAAGATCGACAACTTGGCATTTGAATTTGGCGTTTCAGTCCGGACAATCAAAAACGATATCGAAGAGCTGTCTCTCGCTTACCCAATCGAAACAGTTCGTGGCAGATACGGTGGAGGTGTAAAAGTGGCAGACGGATATTATGTCGGTCGCAATTACCTGAAACCAAAACAGCAGGAACTGTTAAAGAAATTGCAGTCAACACTTCAGGGTGACGACCTTGAGGTAATGAATAGCATCCTCCGTGATTTTGCTTTGTAGAACATTATTGACGAGTACCCACGGCCATGAGAGCCGAATGTGAAAGGATGATTTTATTATGAAAAAGAAAATTTTTATCTGCAGCCCTTATCGGGGCAGAGTCGAGGAAAACAAAAAGAATGCAGTGAGTTACGCAAGGATCACTGCCATGTCAGGTGACGTTCCAATCGTACCACATCTCTATTTCCCATCATTCCTCGATGACAATATCCCAAACGAGAGAATGACAGGCATCGCAATGGGTCTTGAACTCATGGATATGTGCGATGAGGTGTATGTGTTCGGTTTCGACATCACGGAAGGCATGAAGTTTGAACTCGACCATGCAAAGGAAACAAGGAAGCCTGTAAGGCTTTATGATACAGATTTCAATCCCGTGAATGTCAGGACCATTCCTGTGGATGAACGTGCGGATGCCAGATACAAGGGCATCATCAGAAATCTGAAGGTGTTGAAGTAGGAGGTCCGCCATGTCAGCAGTCAATGTCCGTTACGGACTGTATCCGGGTGACCGCTTTATGGTCACTGCCGGAAAGAAAAAGAAGAGAGCAACTGTAGTAAAGGAGTACCCGTTCCATATTCTGATGGACTGGGGGAAGTACAAGTCCAGCGTAAACAAAATCGATGTGTATACAGGTGATGTGAAGCTGGCACGCATTTGAAAGGAGAGAACGCCATGAGTGAGGCATTGTTATTAGTGGCCGAGGGCTACGAGCAGATTGCTGCTGGAATCAGAAAGATGGTTGCAGCACAGAAAGATACACCAAAGAAAGAGGAGAAGCCTGTGAAGAAGGCTGAAAAGAAAGAAACTCCTGTGGCAGATACACCGAAGGAAGAAGCTGCACCGAAGGAGACAGCCGTTGACAGAAAGACGGTCCGTGCTTTCCTTGCGGACAAGTCCAGATCAGGAAAGACCTTGGAGGTAAAGAACCTGATCGAGCAGTTCGGATTCCAGAAACTGTCAGATGTTCCTGATGAGAAACTGCCGGAACTGTATGAGAAAGCGCAGGTGCTCTAATGGGCGGACATGCAAGGTTCTCCCCATCGTCTGGCAAAAGACGTCTGGAATGCCCTCCATCGTTACTGTTGGAGGAGCAGTTTCCGGACGAAGAATCTCCCTTCGCAGCAGAAGGGAGTGCCGGACATGCGATGGCAGAGTACCTCATCAATAAGTATCTGAAGAAAAGGACTAAAAGACCCGTATCTGATTATTATTCGGATGAACTGCTCGAAGCCGTGGATGATTACGTGGAATATAACATCACCCAGATCGAACAGGCAAGGAAGGACTGTGATCAACCATTTATCGGAGTGGAACTGAAGGTCAGCCTGGCACACAGAATCGAAGGATGTTTCGGTACTGCAGATATGGTGGTGGTCGATTCCCATAAGATCCATATTATCGATCTGAAACTCGGCAAGGGTGTGGTGGTCGATGCAGAACAGAATGTCCAGCTTATGATCTACGGACTGGGGGTTTTGGACATGCTCGGTTTCTTATATGAGATCGACACGGTGGAACTTACCATCGTCCAGCCGAGAATCGAACATTTTTCCACCTGGGAGATATCAGCCGGGGAGCTTCTTGCATGGGGAAAGGATGTCCTTGAACCTGGAGCAGCAAAGGCACTTTCTGGCGAGGGAGATTTTAAAGCCGGAGACCACTGCCGATTCTGCAAGGCAAGATTTACGTGCCGTGCAAGGGCAGAGGAATATTTAAAACTTGCCAAGATGGAATTTGCCGAGCCGGCCCTTATGTCGGATGAGGAAATTGCAGAAGTCCTTTCCAAGGCAGATGCGCTGAAGAAATGGGCAGAGGAGGTTTACACCTATGCTCAGAATGAAGCAGTAGTTAACCATAAAGAATGGCCGGGCTATAAGCTGGTCCTGGGAAGAAGCAACCGTAAATATACAGATGAAGAGGATGTGGCAGAGGCAGCACAAAAAGCCGGATACACGGATATCTTCAAAAAGAGCCTGATCGGCATTACCGAGATGGAAAGGCTGATGGGCAAAAAGAAATTTAATGAGATCCTTGGTTCACTGGTGTACAAGCCTGACGGCAAGGTCACACTGGTGCCGGATTCAGATAAAAGAGAAGCAGTTAAAACAGCAACCGCAGAAGCGGATTTTAAGGAGGACTAAATTATGACAACAGCAAACTTAACCAAAGTAATCGTACCTTGCAGACTCAGCTATGCACACCTGTGGGAGCCGGATTCCATCAATGGAAGCGAACCGAAGTACTCTGTCTCCTGCATCATCGACAAGAATGATAAGGAGACCATTGCCAAAATCAAGAAGGCAATTGAGGTGGCAAAGGATGAAGGAAAAGGCAAGTGGGGAGGTAAGATTCCTGCGAATCTGAAGACACCGCTCAGAGACGGAGACATCGACAGACCGGAGGATGAGGCATATGCGGACAGTATGTTCTTAAATGCCAACAGCAAACAGGCCCCTCAGATCGTGGACAGACAGGTACAGCCGATCCTTGACCAGAGCGAGGTATATTCCGGCTGCTACGGAAGGGTATCCATTACATTTTATGCTTACAACAGCAACGGAAATAAGGGCGTTGCTGCCGGACTTGGAAATGTACAGAAGTTAAGGGACGGAGAGCCTCTCGGTTCCAGAGCCAATGCGAAGGATGAATTCGAGGCAGTGGATGCGGAGGACGATTTCCTCGCATAGAAACAAAGCAGCAGATCATAGGAAGGGCGGTGGCATACACCGCCCGGATACATAAAGGAGATGTACTTTCATGGAAGAACTGATGAAGGAGCTTAACAGCATAAAAAAATATATCCCGTATAACACATACCGCACCATCAAAGGACAGATGAAGTCTGGCAATGTGGAAGCAGCAAGGACGGGGATCAGCAGAATAAAGAAAAGAGCGGAGGGACAGAAGCATGGACACACTTGCAATTGATATTGAAACATACTCAGATGTGTCCCTGCCGGACTGCGGGGTACACAGATATGCAGCATCGGAGCAGTTCGAGATCCTTTTGTTTGCATACAGTCTGAATGACGAACCGACACAGATCATTGACCTGGCATCCGGGGCAAAGATACCGGATGAGATCATGGAATATCTTATGGATGATTCTGTAATAAAGACCGCTTATAATGCAGCATTCGAGCGGAACTGTATCAACCGATTCTTCGGTCTTTCCTTAAAACCGGAAGGATGGAGATGTACGCTTGTCCAGGCATCCATGCTGTCACTTCCGCTGTCACTGGAAGGCGTGGGGGAAGCACTGAACCTTGATAAGAAAAAGATGTCCGAGGGAAAAGACCTCATCCGCTATTTCTGTATGCCGTGCAAGCCTACCAAGGCAAATGGTGGAAGGACAAGGAATCTTCCGTCTGATGCACCGGAGAAGTGGGAACTGTTCAAGACATACTGCATCCGTGACGTGGATGTGGAAAAACAGATCAGGAATAAACTTGCGAAGTTCCCGATGCCGGACAGGGAGCAGGAACTCTACTGCATGGATCAGAGGATCAATGACAGGGGCATCATGGTGGATCAGGAACTTATCGGACACGCTGTGGCATGTGACCTTCTGTATAAGGAGACGGTAACGAAGAAGGCATATGAGATATCAGGACTGGAAAATCCAAACAGCGTATCGCAGCTTAAGGACTGGCTGAATGAAAAGGGCATCGAGGTGGATTCCCTTGCCAAGGCTGCCGTGGAAGAACTGGTGGAGAACACACAGGGAGATGTGGCAGAAATGATGAAGTTGAGACTTGCCATGTCAAAGACATCCGTAAAGAAGTACGAAGCAATGGAACGTTCGGTATGTCCTGACGGAAGGGTGCATGGATTATTACAGTTTTACGGGGCCAACCGCACGGGCAGATGGGCCGGCAGACTTGTGCAGATCCACAACCTTCCGCAGAACCATATGGAAGACCTGGAACTGGCACGCTCCCTTGTAAAGGAAGGCAGATATGACTTGGTGGAGCTTTTGTATGATTCCACACCGGATGTGCTTTCGGAGCTGATCCGTACTGCATTCGTGGCAAGACCCGGATGCAGATTCATCGTCAGCGATTTTTCGGCGATCGAGGCGAGGGTTATGGGCTACCTTGCCGGAGAGGGATGGGTCATGGAGGAGTTCCGTGGTGCCGGAAAGATCTATGAGCAGACGGCATCCAAGATGTTCCATATCCCAATCGGAGAGATTACAAAGGGCAGCCCGTACCGTGCAAGGGGAAAGGTGGCATCACTTGCCTGTCAGTATGGCGGTGCGGAAGGTGCGCTCATCAGCATGGGAGCATTAAATTTTGTGGAAGAAGAGGAACTGAAAGGGCTGGTACAGTCATGGCGGACTGCCAATCCGCACATCGTGAATTACTGGTATGAGATTGACGGCGCGGTAAAGGCAGCCGTGAAAGAGCGGAAGATGACAAAGGTCGGAATGGTTACGGTATATTACCAGTCCGGAATGTTAAAGATTGCACTGCCGTCCGGAAGGGTGCTGTCCTATGTAAGACCGAGGATGACCGTGAACCGCTTCGGCTCGGAAAGTGTCAGCTATGAAGGAATCGGCACGAACCGCAAGTGGACAAGGATCGAATCTTATGGCGCAAAATTCTGTGAGAACATCGTCCAGGCAACCGCAAGGGATGTACTGGCAGAGGCAATGCTCCGTCTGGAAAAGAAGGGATTTGATATCGTGTGCCACATTCATGATGAAGTGGTGCTTGAAGTGCCGGAGGGAACATCCTCGGTGGAAGAAGTCAATGGGATCATGGCGGTATGCCCCGACTGGTGTGAGGGGCTTCCGCTTAAGGCTGCCGGATTTGAAAGTCCGTTTTACAAGAAAGATTAGGAGGAACTTATGGGAGGATGCAACAGGGAAGGGTATCCGGATCCGACCGCAGGTATTGCAATCGGACGGGTCATGAAACAGGAAAAGCGTAAAAAGAAGGAGGTAAAGAAGGATGTTCGTATCGATCGGAAACTCAAGAATGGACAAAAAGTTTAACTGTACGGATATGACATATGAAGATTTTGTCAGCCGTCTGTCCAAGACAAAATATACTGCGGAAACAATGGAGCAGTACAGGAAGATGCCGAAAGGGCAGCAGGACAATATCAAGGATGTCGGAGGATTCGTCCTTGGAAAGCTGAAGGGCGGACGCAGGAAGAAGGACTGCGTGATCTCCAGATCTGCCATCACGCTTGATATGGATTACGGAACACAGGGCATCATTGATGAACTGGAAATGTTCTTTGACATGAAGATGGTGGTGTATTCCACACATAAGCATACACCGGAGAAACCGAGACTGCGTATCATCATATTCCTGACAAGGGATGTGACACCTGATGAGTACGGGGCAGTCAGCCGTATGCTTGCATCGGATATCGGCATCGAACTTTTTGATGATTCCACCTATGAACCATCAAGACTCATGTACTGGCCGAGCACTTCCAGTGACGGTGAGTATGTGTTTCAGGAGATTGAAGGGAACGAAGTCGATCCTGATGAAGTGCTGTCCCGTTATAAGGACTGGCATGATGTATCGGCATGGCCGGTGAGCAACCGTCAGGCATCCGTTGTGCAGAGGGATATCAAAAAACAGGCTGATCCGCTTTCCAAGGACGGACTGATCGGGGCCTTCAACCGCACATACACAGTGACACAGGCAATCGACAAATTCATCCCGGATGTGTACAGGCATTCAAGGGCAATTCCCGGAAGATACGATTATATCCCAGCGGACTCGGCTGCCGGAGTCGTGGTCTACGATGACCTGTTCGTATACAGCCACCATGCAACAGACCCATGCTGCGGAAAGCTGATGAATGCGTTTGATGTGGTAAGGCTTCATAAATTCGGTGACAAGGATGCAAGGGCAGCCGAAGGGACAGAGCCGGGAAAACTCCCATCTTTTAAAGCCATGCAGGATTTTGCTTCTGCAGATGAAGAAGTGAAGAACACACTTGCCAGGGAAAGACAGGAGCTGGCGGTACAGGAATTTTCCACAGAGCCGGATGAGGACTGGCAGAACAAGCTGGCACTTGACCGCAGGGGAAATATCAAGGATACACTGCAGAACATCGCACTGATCATCCGCAACGATGAGAACTTCAAGCACATCGTGTACAACGAGTTTAAGGATACCATTGATGTCATCGGACCGCTTCCGTGGAAACAGGTAAAGCCCGGATGGAACGATTCCGACCTTGCGAATGCAAAGGTGTATTTCGAGAGGGTGTACGGTATCTGGTCACCGACCAAATTTAAGGATGCACTGCTTGCCGTGGTGTCATCCGACAGGCTCTACCATCCGATCAAGGATTATTTTGCAACGCTTCACTGGGATGGACAGGAGCGTATCGATACACTGCTCATCGACTATTTCGGTGCGAAAGATTCACCGTACACAAGGGCTGTCATCCGCAAGACACTGGTGGCTGCGGTAGCACGTATCTATAAGCCGGGAGTAAAGTTCGACTCCATCCTCGTGCTGAACGGTCCGCAGGGAATGGGAAAATCCACCTTTTTTGCAATACTTGGAAAGCAGTGGTTCTCGGATTCCTTATCCATTTCGGATATGAGGGATAAGACTGCTGCCGAGAAGCTGCTCGGAAACTGGATACTTGAGATCAGCGAGATGAACGGTATCCGCAAGACAGAAGTCGAGGTAGTAAAATCCTTTGTCACCCGTCAGGATGATAAGTTCCGTCAGGCATACGGAGTCAATGTAGAGTCCCATCCAAGAAAGTGCATCATTGTGGGAAGCACCAACTCCGAGGGAGGATTCTTACGTGACGTGACAGGAAACAGAAGATTCTGGCCCGTGCATGTGCTGGGGACAGGAAAACACCACCCGTGGGAGCTTGACTGTGTCGACCAGATCTGGGCAGAGGCAATCCATCTGTATAACGAAGGCGAGGAGCTGTTCTTAAAAGGTGCGGAGGCAGAGGAAGCATATAAGATGCAGCAGGAGGCAATGGAGTCGGATGACCGTGAGGGCATCGTGCAGGACTATCTTGACAGACTGCTGCCGGACAACTGGGCATCAATGGATATCTACCAGAGAAGGGCATTCCTTGGCGGAGGAGAGTTCGAGACGGTCGGTGTTAAAGGAACGGTCATGCGTGAGCGTGTGTGCATCATGGAAATCTGGGTGGAGTGCTTCGGCAAGGAACGCCAGAACTTAAAGAAGGCGGATTCCTATGAGATCGAAGGCATCTTAAACAAGATCGGGGGATGGAAGAAGTATGATTCCAATACCACGGGCAAGACCAAAGTCCCCCTTTACGGAGTGCAGAAGACTTTTGTGCGGATGGATGAGAAACCAGAGGAAACCCGTTAGGCGGTTTCTGTGGTTTCCCAGATGCAGATGGGCAACGGTAGTCGGAAACCGTGCTGACACCTTGGAAAATAAGGGGTTGCGGTTCTTAGTTTCCCAGTTTCCCATTAAATCCAGTTGAGGATTAAAAATAAAGATAAATAGAGCAATTCATGTATATATGCGCGTATAGGAGTTAAAGGCATATGGCAACCGCAATCGGCAAAGGAGGTATCTGGTTTTGCTAGAAAGTACAGTAGAGAGACATTTGAGGGAAGAAGCTAAAAAGCGGAAAGGCATGGCATTAAAGTTCGTATCACCCGGTATGAATGGCGTGCCTGACCGCATCGTCCTGATGCCGGACGGGAAAATGGCATTCGTGGAACTGAAAGCACCGGGGAAGAAGCCGAGACCGCTTCAGCTAAAGAGAAAGAGGATGCTTGAGAGGTTAGGCTTTCCCGTTTATGTAGTTGATAATATCGAACAGATCGGAGGTATCCTTGATGAAATACAAAGCACATGATTATCAGCAGTATGCAACAGACTTTATAATCGGACATCCCGTGAGCTGTCTGATCCTTGACATGGGACTTGGCAAAACGGTCATCACGCTTACGGCACTGTGGCTTCTGCTGTTTGACTATTTTGAAGTAAGGCGGATCTTGGTGATCGCACCGAAGCGTGTGGCAGAGACCACATGGCCGGCAGAGATAAAAAAGTGGGAGCATCTTTACGGCATGACATTTGCCGTGGCAATGGGAACTGCAGAGCAGAGAAAGGAAGCACTCCTGTCAGGAGCCGATGTGACGATCATTGGAAGGGACAATGTTTCCTGGATGACAAAAAACATATTTTTTGATTTTGACATGGTTATTATTGATGAGCTGTCGAGCTTCAAGTCCCCGAAGGCACAGAGGTTCAAAGACCTGAAAAAAGTAAGGCCGATGGCAAAACGTGTGGTCGGGCTTACAGGAACACCGGGAAACCTCATGGACTTATGGGCAGAAATCGGAATCCTTGATATGGGGCAGAGGCTTGGAAGATATATCAGCGGCTACCGTGACAGGTTCTTCCTTCCGGATAAGAGGAATCGTGAGATCATCTTTTCGTATAAACCGAGGGACGGGGCAGAAGAAAAAATATATGAACTGATCTCCGATATCAGCATTTCCATGAAAGCCGTGGATTATCTTGATATGCCGGAATGCATAAACAACCGTGTGACCGTATGCATGTCGGAATCCGAACAGGTACTTTATGACAGGATGGCAGATGAAATGATCCTCGAATACGGGGAAGGGCAGGACATCGATGCTGTAAATGCAGCAGCCTTAAGCAACAAGCTCCAGCAGATGGCAAACGGTGCAGTCTATGATGAATCCGGCAATGTCCGTAATATCCATGACAGAAAATTGGAGGCGCTTGAAGACTTGATCGAATCGGCAAATGGAAAACCGCTTCTGGTTGCATACTGGTTCAAGCATGACAGGGAGCGGATATTGAAACGGTTTCCGGCAAGGGATATCAATGCAAAGAAGGATATTGAGGACTGGAATGAAGGGAAGATCCCGGTGGCACTGATCCATCCGGCATCGGCTGGACACGGACTGAATCTTCAGGAAGGCGGTTCGACCATCGTATGGTTTTCACTTACATGGTCCCTTGAACTGTATCAGCAGTTAAATGCCAGACTTTACAGACAGGGGCAGAAACACACGGTCATCATAGAGCATCTGGTGACAGAAGGCACGGTCGATGAAGATATCCTCCGGGCAATCGAAAAAAAGGATAATACACAGAATGCAATGATAGAAGCAGTAAAGGCAAGGATTGGAGGTATGACGGATGACGGCAGAAGTAATGATGAAGGAATATAAGAATATGAAAAAGGAACTGACCGTGACTGAGTTCCAGCTCCGTCAGTTTCAGGGAGTGAGCGAACAGGACATGATCGATTCCATGCTTTACTCCCATCAGGAAGGGGAAAGGGTGCAGACGAGCACTCTTTCCGATAAAACGGCAAACATAGCAGTCAAGTATAAGGCTGCAATGGAAAGGGAGAATGACGAGTGGTACGGTTTCCTTTTCCACAGATATATGTTCCTGAAGGAAGAACTGGATTTTTTCGAGCATGCAGTGAACGGACTGGATGAAAGACATAGAAGCATTATCACGGATCTTCTGGATGAGGACATGACATGGGACATCATGATGGAAAGATACCATGTGAGCCATACGATGATAGCAAAGTACAGAAAAGCAGCATTGAAGGAACTTGATAAACAGTATGAACTGAGGGACAGACAGGTGGAAGCCTTTGTCCTCGGATAGGAGGTTTTTATGTGTAAGCGTGGAGATATTTATTATGTGGATTTTGGAGAAAAAGATGGAAGCAAGCAGGGCGGTGTCCGTCCGGCACTGGTGGTAAGCAATAATAAGGCGAATAAGCATTCCCCGGTGGTCACGGTCGTTCCGCTGTCAGCCAGGGTGTGGAAAAAGAAGTATCTTCCGACCCATGTGCAGATTCCCAAGGGCAGTGGTCTGAACAAGCCGAGCATGGCACTGGCGGAACAGGTGGAAACACTTGATAAAACAAGACTTGGAGAAAGAATCGGGGAAGTGCTGGATGACATGGTCATGGAGCAGATCACCATAGCACTCCAGATACAGATAGGTGCATATGCAGAGTACAATTAAGGCAGTCAGACGGCTGTCTTTTTTGTTTGGGTTATGGTAAAATCTTAATATGTTTGGGACTTGGGAAGGAAGTGATGTTCTATGTCATATGAAGAAGATTACAGAAAACCATATAGTGCAAAATGTGCTTGTGGAAAAGGATATTTGCAATTTTACAGAATATATTTATCAAATGACTGGGGACAGGAAAAAGAGAATGATACGGCAGTTGAGATTTTCTGTGACAGTTGTAAGGAGAAATATCATTACGAAAGAAACTATGGCAATGATTATCTAGTTCCGAATGGGTTAGCGTTCCCAAAGCAAAGACCCGAATTGGATAGAAAATATTCGTATGATGATAAAGAAAAACTTGTAAAAAAATATGGCAGAGAAAAAATAGCTGCTATGGTGGCGGATATGACCGCACCGAAACATAGATTTATAAAGAATCTGGAAAACGAAGATGCCATTAGTTTTGCAAATTCGTGGGCACAGCGGTACAGAAAGAAGTCACTGGCACCGATGGTGTCATATCTACAAAAAATACTGGATGAATATGATGATATAGAAAAGAGTATTGCAGCTAAACAACCATATAATAAAAAATATGAACAGGAATGCAATATCTTTTCAAAACAGATAATGGAAACAGCGGAAAAGAGCTGTCAGCTATCATTCCGATATGATAAGGAACGAGACGAAGCTGAACGAGAGCAAAGGAGAAAAGAGCAGGAACAATTCGAAGAAAAGCACAGATATGATGATTTTGAGGCTGTAGTTCATTATGATCCTTCGTATAAAAGAGATTTTTCAAATCAGTATTGGGACAGCTATTTTATAAAAGAGTGTATAGATTCACAGCATTTATCGTTGGACAAATCGGGGTATGGAAAACCTATAATAACAATTGCAAAAAAATATGCATGTGTCTGTCAAATCTGTGGAAAAGAAGAGGACATACTTTCATCTAATATGAAAGTCCTTTATGATGAGGACAGAGGCTATTATTTGGCTAAATGCTGCAGTTGTCATGAGATATCATCTTTTGAAGCAAAAACAATGGATCTGTTGGATCAGTTAGGAATTACCTATATCAGGGAAAAATCTTTTGACGGCTTAGTAGGTGATTCGGGCAGAGGGCTTCGTTTTGATTTTGTGTTGTCTAAATCTGCTGATAAAGATGGAAAACCAATCTTTGACCTGGCTATAGAATTACAGGGACCGCATCACTATAAAAAAGGTTATTATGATGAATTTGGAACTTATGTGGCAGAAGATAACAGCTATGCATCGGATAGATTTAATCGGCAGATAAAGTACGATGATAGAAAAAGACAATATTGTGAGCAGAACGGTATCAGTTTAGAGTGTATCAAATATACGGCATCAAATGATCAGGAACGTTTAGAAAAAGCAATTAAAAAAATTCTTAAGGAGCATGGTTATAAATACTTTGTGGAAAGCGAGAAACATGATGATTGGATGGTGTACTAGAGGTGCACTAAAGGTGTACTAAGGGTGTACTGACTTTTTAATTTACATCTGCTATGATTAAGATGGCAAAAAAGAAAGGGAGCGGAAACGCTCCTTTTTATGTTGCCATAAGGCGGTGTCTTTCCAATCCTTTCACACCGCCCGTGTACATAGAAGGGAGGAATGGCAGATGCCGATGAAACCAAAGAAGCCGTGCAGACACCCCGGATGTCCGAAGCTGACAGACGGACTGTACTGCGAGGAGCATGAAGCAGTGCACCGTGGTGACAGGGCGAGCAGCAACAAGCGTGGTTACAACAGGCAGTGGCAGAAGGCAAGGGCAAGATACCTGAAGGCACATCCTTTGTGCGTTCAGTGCTTAAAGGAAGGTCATGCAGTGACAGCAACCGTGGTCGATCATATCAGACCGCACCGTGGTGATCCCGTCCTGTTCTGGGACGAGAAGAACTGGCAGAGCCTGTGCAAGTCCTGTCATGATAAAAAGACATGGAACGAAGATAACAATCCGGAGTATCGGTTCTGACGGCAGACCGTGGGGGTATCTGAATCTCTACAGGCTGAACCGCTGAAGACCGATGGCCCCCTTTGCGTGAATTTTCGCAGAATTAAACAGGGGGGATATAAAACAGACAGGATAATTTTCGCAGAATGTACTTAAAACACGGCAAAAAGGGGTATTTTCTTTTGCCGGAAAATAATGAAAAACGCAATATTTAAGGCTGGAAAACAGTGTAAAAACATTGTTTTTCCGGCCTTTTTTCATGTGCCGGAAGGAGAGTGAGAAAGGATGACGGACACACAGGCAAAGCAGATCAATGAGATGCGTATGCGGGGCATGGGATATAAAGCCATAGGAATGGCAATCGGACTGTCCCGTGACATTGTCAGGAATTACTGCAAGCGACATAACCTTGCCGGATATGCCACAGTGGTTTCAAAAAATATGAAACTCATGGTGGACGGTAAAGAGGTATGCCACTTCTGCGGTAATCCAATCGAACAGCCAAAGACTGGCAGACCGAGAAGGTTCTGCTGTGAAAAATGCAGAAGGGAATGGTGGAAGGCACACCCAGAAGCAGTGAAGAAAAGTGAGAAGGCTTCCTACACGCTTATATGTGAGCAGTGCGGGAAGCCTTTCATTTCCTATGGAAACAAGAACAGAAAATACTGCGGCCGTGAATGTTATTTCCGGCACAGGTTTTTAGCAGAGGAGGATATGGAAGATGCAGTTTCAGAGTTATAAAATAGCAGACCTTATCCCGGCTTCCTATAATCCGAGGAAGAAGTTAAAACCGGGTGATAAGGAATATGAAAAAATCAAGAACTCCATTAAAGAGTTCGGGTATGTCGAGCCGATCATCATCAACTCAGACATGACCATTATCGGAGGACACCAGAGAGCCACGGTTCTTGCAGACCTCGGATATACGGAAGTGGAATGTATCGTGGTCGATATCGACAAGACCAAGGAGAAGGCACTCAATGTTGCCCTCAATAAAATTACGGGCGAATGGAACAAGGAACTTCTGGCTGACCTCATCAAAGACCTTGAGGATTCGGATTTTGATGTCGGCATCACGGGCTTTGAACCGCCGGAAATCGAACAGCTTTTTAATTCCGTGCATGATAAGAAGATCACGGAAGATGACTTCGATGTGGAAGCGGAGCTTGCAAAGCCGACCGTGGCAAAGACAGGGGATGTATGGCTGCTTGGAAAGCACCGTGTCATCTGCGGTGATTCTATTCTGCCGGAAACCTACGAAAGGCTGATGGATGGACGGAAAGCAAATCTTGTCCTGACTGATCCGCCCTACAATGTAAATGTCGAGGAGACGGCCGGCAAGATCAAAAATGACAACATGCCGGATGAGGATTTCTATAAGTTCCTGTTTGCTGCATTTGTAAATATGGAGCAGTCAATGGAACAGGATGCATCCATTTATGTATTCCATGCGGATACGGAGGGGCTGAATTTCAGAAAGGCATTTAAGGATGCCGGGTTCTATCTTTCCGGGTGCTGCATCTGGAAGAAGAACGCACTGGTTCTTGGAAGAAGCCCATATCAGTGGCAGCACGAGCCGTGTCTGTTCGGATGGAAGAAAGGCGGGAAGCACCAGTGGTATTCCGACAGGAAGCAGACCACCATCTGGGAATATGACCGGCCGAAGGCAAGCAAGGATCATCCAACCATGAAGCCTGTGGCGCTTATGGCATACCCGATCCAGAACTCGTGCATGAGCAACTGCATCGTGCTTGATCCGTTCCTTGGTTCCGGCTCGACACTGATTGCCTGTGAACAGACACACCGTATCTGCTACGGCATTGAACTGGATGAGAAGTTTGTGGATGTGATCGTAAACCGCTATATTGAACAGTGCAGTTCGGATGCAGATGTATTTGTCATCCGTGACGATATGAAAATTTCATATCAGCAATTATGCAGGGGAGGGCAGTATAATGAAACAGATGACCTTCCTTGATTTATGTTCCGGCATCGGCGGCTTCAGGCTCGGTCTTGAAACTGCCGGCCATAAATGCATCGGGTACTGTGAATATGATAAATTTGCAAGAGCCTCATATGAGGCAATGTATGATACGGAAGGAGAGTGGAAAGCTCATGATGTCACAAAACTCAAACCCGAAGATGTCCCCTATGCAGACATCTGGTGCTTCGGATTCCCATGTCAGGACATCTCCGTTGCCGGAAAACAGCGGGGACTGGTCGGAAAAAGAAGTGGAATATATTACAACATTATTGACCTACTCAAAGGCAAAGAGGAAAGTGCTAAACCCGCATACCTACTTGTTGAGAACGTTAAGAACCTGTTATCGATTAATGCAGGATTCGACTTTGCCTCAGTTCTGTCTGAAATGGACGAAGCAGGGTATGACTGTCGGTGGCAGGTGCTTAACTCCAAAAACTTCGGAGTCCCGCAGAACCGTGAGCGTGTGTTCATTATCGCAAATCTTAGAAGCAGAGGTAGACGAGAAATATTACCTCTCACAGGAGAAAACGCAGCAGCTCTTAACCAGCTTATAGGAGGTATGCAGGGCTACCGTGTTTATGGGACGGACGGCATCTCTGCAACCCTTGTTGGAAATGCGGGCGGTGTCGGGGCCAAGACAGGGCTTTACTTCATCGACCAGAGCAACCATGATCCGAAGATCACGAATACGGCAAGATGCTTGACTGCACGGTACACTGCCGGGATGACCAACCATTCGGCAATGAACTCAGCCGTGCTGGAAGTCCACCCTGTGCTTACCCCGGAACGGATGGAGAAAAGACAGAACGGCAGAAGGATGAAAGAGGACGGAGAGCCGATGTTCACGCTGACCTCACAGGACAGACATGGTGTGTATGTCTGTAAGAAGGCAGATTCCGTGAAAGTCAGGAATGCCACAAAGACAGGATACGATGTTGCCCGTGAAGGTGACGGTATCAATCTTGCGTATCCGGACAGTACGACCAGACGGGGCCGTGTAGGTAAGGGATGCTCCCAGACTCTGGACTGCTCCGGGCAGATGGGAACACTCATGAGGGGCGGACGCATCCGAAGGCTGACACCGAGGGAGTGCTTCCGCTTACAGGGATTTTCAGATGAACTGTTTGACCGTGCATCGGCTGTCAATTCCGATGCCCAGTTATATAAACAGGCAGGAAATGCAGTCACGGCAACCGTGGCTTATGCGGTTGCAATGTCACTGCCGGAGTCCAGAAACTGACCTTACATTTTTTTTTGGAAAGTACCATTATCTGCTTGACTATATGGGCGTTCAGAGTGATATATGGTACTACCAAAAGGAAAGGAGATCAGCAGAATGGAGATTATAACAAACGCTGAAAACAGAAAAGAACTGGTAAAAGCCTTAGCCGGACATTTCGGACAGAGGTCAGAGTACCTTGGACCACCAAGTTTTGCATATCGCATCGGCAGCATTACGGTGGACAGGGATGCAAAGGTCATCCTTGAAGATGACAGTATGGAAGATGAGGTGAGAAGGGTGCTTTTTCAGAACGATGTTGCAGAAGAAACACCGGAACTGCAGATGGAAGAACCGGAAACAGAAATAAAGATACCAATCGGGGAAATGACACCACAGGGAATCATTAACCTGATGAACATGATGCATTCCAAGCAGTATCTTATCAACAGGGCATCCGGAAGGGAGTGCATTTCCATTACTGATACGCTGACGGATGCACTTGCCGAAAGGGCCTTTGAAAATACGGAAGAAGCGGTAAGATTCATTACGGAACAGGGCGGATGCAGGGGAGTTTCATTTGCAGACGGAAACATTGATTTCACGGGATTTCCACATACGGACAGCATGATGGAATACTGCAGACTGGCATCGGCCATGGTAAAGAAGGCATCGGAACAGAAACGTGTGAATCCGAAACAGATCATTGAAGAAAATGAAAAATATTACATGAGGGCATGGCTTGTATCCCTTGGATTCAGCGGAAGCGAAGGAAAAGAAACAAGAGCATTTTTCCTTAAGGGGCTGAAAGGACACACAGCATTCCGAACCCCGGAAGATGCAGAAAAATGGAAAGCAAACCGCAGGGTAGAAAGGGGGTCAACGGTATGCTCGGAGTAAACAGACAGACACTGGAAAGACTGAGAAAAGAATATCCTTCGGGAACCAAGGTGGAGCTTATCCGCCTTGATGACCCATACCGAAAGATCCCGTCAGGAACCATTGGAACGGTGGAGTTTGTGGATGATGCGGGACAGCTTCATACATCATGGGAAGGAAACGGATCACTTGCACTGATTTATGGTGTTGATGAATGGAGAAAAATCGATGGATAAGATAGTGACGGTCTGCTATGGAGAAGAAGAGTCATGGGAGTCGAAGGAAGCTGCGGAGCAGTTCTTCCTTCAGGCCATGATGAGTTCTGACGGCAGCGAAAGGGAACGGTATACCAATATTTACATAAAGCTGCAGATGGGGATGACCTTCTGCACGGATGAAGAATTTTAAAGGGAGTGAATGAAGTGAGAGAAATCAGACGGAAGCTGATGGCAGTTATGAAAAAGCATCACATGGACATAAAGGAGTTTGCCGAAAAGTGCGGTATGGAAGAAGGACGCATGGAAAGACTGCTTCACGGAAGGGGAAGGCTTACCATGCTGGAAGCAGGGCAGATTGCAGAAGCCTTCGGACAGACGGTGGAAGAAGCATTTGATATAGAACCGATCTCAATGGAAGAGGTCCGTGAATTCGAGAATACAGAGTTCCACCAGATGGTCACAGAACACCTGAATACAATAGCACGGATACATGGTGTCGGGGCAGCAGAATTTGCCGAGCAGTGTGGGTTAAAGGAAAGAAGAATAAAAAACCTTCTGGTCGGCACGGCAAAGATGACAGTTGTCGAGGCAGTAAAGATTGCAGACGGATTCAATGTTTCCCTTGATTATCTGCTTGGGTATTATCCGTACCCTCTGCCGACACCGAAGACGGAAGAACAGATCCGTGCATTTGAGATCATCGGCAGAATGAGCCTTGATGAGCTTGCCGAGTATGCAGAGAGAATAAAGGAAGAAGAACAGCGGAAACAGCCATAATATACACAGTTTTTCCTTCAAATCTTTGTACAGTTTATGGGTGCGATATAACTGGATATATGTGTGTTTTAGAGCGAATATGTACCTACCGAAAGGGAAAGAAAACAAACGGAGGTACATACCATGAACGAAAAAACAGCAAGACAGATCGAGGAAATGAAGAAGCAGACCATTGGGGTCGAGGTTGAGATGAACCACATAAAAAGGGAGAAGGCAGCAAGGATTGCAGCAGACTTCTTTGGAACAGGAAGACTTGAATATACGGCATCAAGAAACGGCTACTACACTTGGTCAGCATGGGATGCGGACGGAAGGGAATGGAAATTCCAGAGGGACGTAAGCATTGCGGGACCTGATGAAGAAAAATGTGAGATGGTCACCCCGATACTTCACTACAGCGACATTGAGACACTTCAGGAGCTGGTACGAAAACTCAGACACGCAGGAGCCAAGAGCGATGCCACAAGGGGATGCGGAGTCCACATCCACATCGGGGCAAACGGACATACACCGCAGACCTTAAGAAATCTGGCAAACATCATGGCGGGGCATGAGAACCTTCTGGCGGATGCCTTAAACCTCGACAGTTGGAGAATGAACCGATACTGCAAAACGGTAGACCCAAGATTCCTCAAGGAACTCAACAAGAAGAAACCAAAGACGATGGCATCCTTGGCAGACATCTGGTACACCTCGAACGGAGCAAGCTACGGACGGAATCAGCATTACAATGACAGCCGATACCACATGCTCAATTACCATGCAACATTCACAAAGGGAACGGTCGAGTTCAGACTTTTTCAATTTGATGCACCCGCTGACGGCAAACTGAACGGACTGCATGCGGGGCAGCTTAAGAGCTACATCCAGCTCTGCCTTGCACTCAGCCAGATGGCGAAGGAAGTAAGGTCGGCAAGCCCGAAGCCGCAGCAGACAGAAAATCCGAAATACGCAATGAGGACATGGCTTTTACGCCTCGGATTCATCGGGGATGAATTCAAGACCGCAAGAGACATCCTTACAAAGAGACTTGCAGGAGACACTGCTTTCAGAAGCGGAAGGGCTGCTTGAAGAGAACAGCCTCCTGCCACCATGGAGCACTGACCGCCATGTGCGGTCTTAAGGTGGTAGAAGGGTGTTCCCTTCAGAAAGGATGGAGCATTATGGAGAAAAGATATTACATTGCTTATGGCAGCAATCTGAATTTACGGCAGATGAAAATGCGGTGTCCGACCGCAAAGGTCATGGGAACGGCAGTCATCAAGGATTATGAACTGCTTTTCAAGGGAAGCCTTACAGGGGCATACCTTACGATTGAACCGAAGGAAGGCAGTGAGGTTCCCGTTGCGGTCTGGACCGTTACCGAGGCGGATGAAGCGGCACTTGACCGATATGAAGGATGCCCGGTCTTTTATTACAAAAAGGATATGGAACTGGATATCAAAGGAATACGGACGGGGAAAATAAGGAAAAGGAAATGCTTTGTGTACATCATGCACGAAGAACGGAAAATCGGGATTCCTTCCCTTTCCTATGTAAGAACATGCCTTGAAGGTTATATCAGTTTCGGATTTGATGAGCATTATCTTTCCGAGGCACAGATCAGGGCAGTGAAGGAGATAGGATATGAAGACTGAAACATTAAGAATAAGAATATGTCCGAAATGCGGGGCAAGATACGCAAGGACACCCGCCCTTTCAAGGGAAGACAACCAGACGCTTATCTGCCCAGACTGCGGAACCCGTGAGGCACTTGCAAGCATGGGCGTGAGCAGGGAAGAACAGGAAGAAATTATCGAAACCATACACAGGTCAATCAGATAGCAGTTATATAAAAAGGCTTCTTCGGAGGTCTTTTTTTGTTGCCATTTTTTACGAGGAGGTGAGGACAGTGGCACAGAGAGGAAGAAAACCAAAGCCTACGGCAGTAAAGGTGCTTGAGGGCAATCCGGGCAAGAGAAGCCTTAACACGGGCGAACCAAAGCCTGAGAAAAAGGCCCCGCGCTGTCCGGCATGGCTTGAGGATGAGGCAAAAAAGGAATGGAAGAGGATGGCGAAGCAGCTAGAGCATCTCGGTATCCTGACTGAAATAGATATGGCAGCATTCGCAGGATACTGTCAGGCTTATGCGAGATGGAAAGAAGCAGAGGAGTTCATTACACAGCATGGAACTATTGTAAAGACTCCGAGCGGATACTGGCAGCAGGTACCACAGGTATCCATTGCACAGACCTATCTGAAAATCATGAATAAGTTCTGTGAGCAGTTCGGACTTACACCTTCTGCGAGAAGCCGTATTTCAACGGATAACGGGGAAGACAAGCAGAACGATGAAATGGAGCTTCTGCTTGTGAAAGGCGGTGCAAAGTAATGTTTGATGAAGCTAAAGCAGACCATGCAGTCAATTTTATAAACTGCCTGAAACACACCAAAGGAAGGTGGAGGGGAGTTCCGTTTGAGCTTCTCCCTTGGCAGGATGAAATCATCCGTACCCTTTACGGGACGGTAAAGGAAAATGGGTACAGGCAGTACAATACCTGTTACTGCGAGATACCGAAGAAGAATGGAAAGTCAGAACTGGCAGCAGCCATCGCACTTTATATGACATGCGGTGACGGTGAGTGGGGAGCAGAGGTTTACGGCTGTGCTTCCGACAGGCAGCAGGCTTCCATCGTATTTGATGTTGCGGTGGACATGGTGGATCAGTGTCCGGCACTGAAGAAAAGGATCAAGCCTGTCATGTCCGTGAAAAGGCTTGTATATAAACCGACCAACAGCTTCTATCAGGTGCTGTCGGCAGAGGCATACACCAAGCATGGTCTGAATGTCCATGCGGTTATCTTTGATGAGCTGCATGCACAGCCGAACAGGGAACTGTTCGATGTCATGACCAAGGGTTCCGGTGATGCAAGAACACAGCCCCTGTTCTTTCTGATCACAACGGCAGGGACGGACAGGAATTCCGTGTGTTTTGAACAGCACCAGAAGGCACTGGATATCATTGAGGGAAGAAAAATCGACCCGACTTTTTACCCGATTATTTACGGGGCGTCCGATGAGGATGACTGGTCGAGCGAGGAAGTATGGTACAAAGCCAATCCTTCTCTTGGATACACGATCGATATTGAGAAAGTGCAGAATGCATATATCAGTGCAAAAGAAAATGCAGCAGAGGAGAACGTATTCCGGCAGCTCCGTCTGAACCAGTGGGTGAAACAGAGCACACGGTGGATGCAGATGGATAAGTGGGATGCCTGTTCCTTTGCCGTGAATGAGGAGGAGCTTATTGGAAGGGAATGCTATGGCGGACTCGACCTTTCAAGTTCCACGGATATCACGGCATTCGTGCTTGTGTTCTCGCCAAGAAATGATACGGAGAAATATGTGATCCTTCCGTATTTCTGGATACCAGAGGACAACATGAGGCTGCGTGTCCGAAGGGATCATGTTCCTTATGATGTCTGGGCAGCCGAAGGGTGCTTAAAGACTACGGAAGGAAATGTCATCCATTATGGATTTATTGAGCAGTTCATTGATGAGCTTGGCAAGAAATTCCATATTAAGGAGATCGCATTCGACCGATGGGGAGCTGTGCAGATGGTGCAGAACCTTGAGGGCATGGGATTTACCGTTGTCCCGTTCGGACAGGGTTATAAGGATATGAGTCCACCGACAAAGGAACTGATGAAACTGACCTTGGAGGAGCGGATCGCACATGGCGGACATAAGGTGCTGCGGTGGATGATGGATAATGTGTTTGTCCGTCAGGACCCGGCAGGGAACATCAAAATGGATAAGGAAAAATCCACGGAGAAAATTGACGGGGCCGTTGCAACCGTTATGGCACTTGACCGTGCAATCAGAAATGAAGGCAGTGACGGAAGCGTGTATGATGACAGGGGAATCCTTGTATTCTGATGCAGCCGTGTATGATTCTGTAAAATCATAATCCGGCTGCATGTTTCTGTGTTAAGATATAGGAAAAGCACAGGGAGGCATTTCGTATGCAGGAAGAATTTTTTATGAACAGTATGGAAAAAGACCCGAAACTGAGCGGTGAGCACGGGGCACAGACAAGGAAATCCCTTGCACTGAAAGCAGAAGAGATCCTCGGACTGGATCTGGAAACGGTGGTAGCGGATGATGACCTTATGTATGATTCGCTGATGAAACTGAAACCGCTTGAGAACCCAAAGAAAAATCCAATGCAGAATGCACTGAGAAAATATTATTACTACAGGAATGGGAAAGAGTTCCCAAGACTGAATAATTATCAGAGATGATCAGGAACGGCACTTCTTCGGAGGTGCTTTTTTTGTACCCATTTTTAGGAGGTGTCACATGGGAATTAAGAGTTTATTCGGATTCGGACAGGCGAGGGATAAGCCTGTGGACAAAGCAGCAGATGCAGGATATTCGTTTCTGTTTGGAAGGACAACGAGCGGAAAGCCTGTCAATGAAAGAACTGCAATGCAGACCACGGCAGTATATGCCTGTGTCAGAATCCTTGCGGAGGCGGTCGCATCCTTACCGCTTCATGTATATGAGTATCAGGATGACGGAGGCAAGAAGCTGGTGCATGACCATCCGTTATATTATCTGCTCCATGATGAGCCGAACCCGGAGATGACTTCATTTGTGTTCAGGGAAACACTGATGAGTCATCTTTTAATATGGGGAAATGCTTATGCCCAGATCATAAGGGACGGGGCTGGAAGGGTGCTTGGACTGTATCCGCTCCTTCCGGACAAGATGGAAGTGCAGAGGGATGACAAAGGAAACATCTATTATGTGTATTCCAGAAACAGTGATGAGAACCCTACGTTCAAGGAATATGGAAATATCAGGCTGAAAGCCGAGGATGTACTCCATATCCCCGGACTGGGATTTGACGGTCTGATCGGATATTCCCCAATTGCGATGGCAAAGAACGCTGTCGGCATGACGCTTGCCTGTGAGGAATACGGTGCGAGTTTCTTTGCAAACGGTGCGAATCCGGGCGGTGTTCTGGAACATCCGGGAGTGCTGAAGGATCCGTCCAAGGTCAGGGAATCTTGGAACTCGGTGTACCGTGGTGTGAATAATGCACACAAGATTGCCGTGCTTGAAGAGGGCATGAAGTACCAGCAGATTGGGATACCACCGGAAGAGGCACAGTTCCTTGAGACAAGGAAATTCCAGATCAATGAGATAGCAAGGCTTTACAGGATACCACCACATATGGTCGGTGACCTTGATAAGTCGAGCTTTTCCAATATCGAGCAGCAGTCCTTGGAGTTTGTAAAATACACGCTTGACCCGTGGGTGATCAGATGGGAGCAGTCCTTACAGAGATCGCTCCTTCTGCCGGGAGAAAAAGGAAAGTATTTTATCAAGCTGAACGTGGACGGTTTGCTGAGAGGGGACTACCAGTCAAGGATGAACGGCTATGCGGTCGGAAGGCAGAATGGGTGGTTTTCTGCAAATGATATCCGTGAGATGGAAAACATGAACCCGATCCCTGATGAGGAAGGGGGAAACCTGTATCTGATAAACGGTGCAATGACCAAACTTGCGGATGCGGGAGCTTTTGCCAAGACGGATACGGGACAGCAGTACACTCCGGCACAGGAAAACAGCGGAAAGAGAGGTAAACGATGAAGCGCAAGTTTTGGAACTGGATAAGAAATGAAGATGAGAGCGTGCCTGACATGGAAAGGACGCTCTTTTTAAATGGCATGATTTCTGATGAAACATGGTACGGGGATGAAGTCACCCCGCAGCTTTTCAAGGATGAACTGAATGCCGGAAATGGAAATATCACGGTGTGGATCAATTCACCGGGCGGTGATGTGTTTGCAGCAGCCCAGATCTACAACATGCTCCGTGATTATAAGGGAAGCGTGACGGTCAAGATTGACGGCATTGCAGCCTCAGCGGCATCCGTGATCGCTATGGCAGGAGACACGGTCTGTGTATCCCCGGTGGCAATGATGATGATCCACAATCCCGCAACTATGGCAATGGGTGAGGCAAAGGACATGCAGAGGGCAATCGCCATGCTGAATGAGGTCAAGGAGTCCATCCTGAATGCCTATGAATTCAAGACGGGGCTTACCCGTGCAAGGCTCTCACACATGATGGATGACGAGACTTGGTTCAATGCCAAGAAGGCAGTGGAGCTTGGATTTGCGGATAAGATCCTTTTCGATTCCAATGAGGATGAGAAAAAGAAAAAGCCGGATGAGCCGGAAGAAAAGCCGGAGGAAGGCAGCAATGGAGAGGAAGGGGAAAAAGAGGATGACAAGGACAAGAACGGGAAAAAGAAGCTCCCGTTCCAGCAGGATTCCATGATGTTTTCCACCAAGGCGATGAATGAATCGTTCCTTTCCAAGGTGTCCGACAGGGATGCCGTGATACCAGTCAACCAGTTGGAGAAGAGACTGAGTCTCTTAGCACATTAAGGAGGATATGAACTATGAGTAAGATTTTGGAATTAAGAGAAAAGAGAGCGAAGGCATGGGAAGCAGCAAAAGCATTCCTTGATGCCAAGAGAACACAGGAAGGTTTTGTATCCGCAGAGGATGCAGCCACCTATGACAAGATGGAAGCTGATGTCGTAAATCTCGGCAAAGAGATCGAGAGACTGGAAAGACAGGCTGCCATTGATGCAGAGCTTGCAAAAGCAACAAGCGCCCCAATCACAAATAAGCCGGATGCTGGGATTGGAGGGGAGACAAAAACAGGAAGGGCCACCGATGAGTACAGAAAAGCGTTCTGGAACGGCATGAGAAACAAGGTGCTGTCCTATGAAGTACAGAATGCCCTTACCATCGGCACGGATTCCGAGGGCGGTTATCTTGTACCGGATGAGTACGAGAAGAAACTGGTGGAAGCACTGGAAGAGGAGGTATTCTTCCGTAACCTTGCAACCGTCATCAAGACATCAAGCGGTGACCGTAAGATCCCAATCGTTACATCCAAGGGTGAGGCGGCATGGATCGATGAGGGCGGTCAGTTCCCGGAATCTGATGACAGCTTCGGACAGACAACCATCAGTGCCTTTAAGCTGGCAACCATGATCAAGGTGTCCGATGAACTCTTAAATGACAGTGTGTTCAATATCGAGCAGTATATCTCAAGGGAGTTCGGAAGAAGAATTGGTACAAAGGAAGAAGAGGCATTCTTTATCGGTGACGGCAAGGGCAAGCCTACCGGAATCTTCAATGCCACAGGCGGTGCTGAGACAGGCGTGACATCTACCGGAACATCCATCACGTTTGATGATGTCATGGATCTTTACTATTCCCTCCGTGCCCCTTACCGTAACAAGGCAGTATGGCTTTTGAATGATTCGACCGTAAAGGCGATCAGAAAGCTGAAGGACGGAAACGGAAATTATATCTGGCAGCCGTCCGTAAGGGAAGGAGAGCCTGATAAGATCTTAAACCGTCCTTACCGCACATCTATCTATGTGCCGGAGCTTGCAGCCGGAAACCGTGTCATGGCATTCGGTGATTACAGTTACTACTGGATTGCAGACCGCCAGGGCAAAAGTTTCAAGAGACTGAATGAGCTTTATGCTACAAGCGGACAGGTCGGATTCCTTGCTTCCGAGCGTGTGGACGGCAAGCTGATCCTTTCCGAGGCAGTCAAGACGCTTGATATCAAGGCTGCCGGAAAGTAGGGGTGGCAGGATGTTCGTAACGCTTGAGGAAGCCAAAGGGTATCTCAGGGTCGATTCGTCAGACGAGGATGAACTCATCCTCCGTCTGATGGAAACATCCGACCGCCTGATCTTAGATGTGACAAGACACCCCCCGGAAGAACTCAAAGAGTATGAATCAGTTGTTCGTACTGCAGAATTGTATGTTATTGCCTACCTGTATGAGCATCGGGAAGAAGCAGATCATAAGACAATGATGGAAACACTGAAGTATCTGTTTTTTGGAATCAGGAGGGAGATATTCTGATGATAGAACTCATGCGTGAACGGATCATAATACAGAAAAGCAGCACGAAGACGGATAAAACAGGAAACCATACCCTTGTATGGAGTGACCATTATAAATGTTATTCCTATGTGAATAATCTTTCCGGTAAGGAGTACTGGGAAGCAAAACAGGTCAATGCGGAAACGGAACTTGATTTTGTTATCCGTTACTGCAGTGAGGTGTCTGCTCTTGACACGGAGCATTTCCGCATCCTGTTCCGTGGGAATATTTATAATATTACGTTTGTTGACAACGTGCAGTATAAGAATAAGGCAGTGAAGATCAGGGCTGCCCTGGCAAAGAGGTGAGGAGATGGCAGAGAGAAGAACGACCGTTGACGGTCTGGCGGATGCAATCATGGATGGTCTAAAGGAATATGCAGACCTTGCCACGGATACCGTCAAGGATGCGGTAAAGGATGTATCTAAGACCGTGAAAAAGGATATACAGGCAAATGCCCCAAAACGGACGGGAAGGTATAAGAAGAGCTGGGTGGTCAAAAAGACAGCGGAGAGCAGCAACTCCCTTACCATGACGGTCCATTCTAAGGATAGATACCAGATCGCCCATCTCTTGGAACACGGTCATGCAAAACGCGGCGGGGGCAGGGTAGCCGGAAGGGAGCATATTGCCCCGGCTGAAGAAAAGGGAAACAGGGAGCTGGTGCAGAAAATTGAGAGGGGGTTACGTTCGTGACGCATGAAGAAGTCATGGCAATGATGGAAGAAATCGGACTTCCATATGCCTATCATCATTTTGCGGAAGGGGAATCCCCTGATCCGCCCTTTGCAGTATTCCTGTATCCGGGAAGCAACAATTTCTCTGCAGACGGGAAAGTCTATTTTAAGGCAGACCGTCTGAACATAGAGATCTACACGGATATAAAATATATAGAACTGGAACAGCAGACAGAAGCCGTGCTTGACGGGCATGGTATTTTTTATGAAAAAAGCGAAGTATGGATCGAATCTGAAAATCTGTATGAGGTGCTTTATCAGATGGAGGTATAGAAGATGGCGAATAAAAAGAATAAAGTCAAATTTAATATCTGCAACGTGCATTACGCACCGATTACGGTTGCAGAGGAAGGTACGGTCAGCTTCGGGACACCCGTGCCGATGCCCGGTGCGGTATCCATCAGCATGGATCCGACAGGAGAGCCGGAGTCATTTTATGCAGATGGTATTGAATATTACGTGATCAATAACAACCAGGGATACGATGGTGACCTTGAACTTGCAATGATCCCGGAATCCTTCCGCACAGATATCTTAAAAGAGGAGCAGGATGCCAATAAGGTGCTTGTGGAGAATGCAAATTCCGAGACAGGCAGTTTTGCACTCCTGTTTGAGTTTGATGGTGATATCCGCAAGATCCGCCATGTGCTTTATAACTGTTCCGCATCACGTCCGACCATTGAGTCCAAGACGAATGAGGAAGATAAGGAAGTGCAGACGGAAACACTGACCATCAAGGCAAGACCTATGGCAGACGGATATGTCAAGGCAAAAACGGGAGATTCCACAACTGAGGCTGTTTACAATAACTGGTATAAGAGCGTGTATCTTCCGGCAGCTTCCACAGCAGAGCAACAGTCAGCAAAATCAACCAAGAGTGTATCATAAGGAGGACTAAGACATGGGTATCAGAAAGGATATAGAAATTGACGGACAGATGGTTGCATTCAAGGCGAGTGCAGCTATCCCAAGAATCTACAGATTAAAATTCCAGAGGGATATTTATAAAGACCTGGCATTACTTGAAAAGAGTATCGGTGACGGAAAAGAAGGATCATCGAATCTTGATATGTTTTCCCTTGAGATGTTTGAGAACATTGCTTTTATTATGGCAAAGCATGCAGACCCGTCCATCCCGGATACACCGGAGGAGTGGCTTGATAATTTCAATACATTTTCAATTTATCAGGTTCTGCCACAACTGATCGAACTGTGGGGACTGAATGTAAAAACAGATGTGGAAGCTAAAAAAAACTTCGTCCAACAGAGCGTGAAATGACAACCCCGCTGTTTCTGCTCAGATGTGTACAGTTAGGTTTGTCAATGGCAGACCTTGAAATGCTGTCAATAGGACTCATCAATGATATGTACAGTGAGAGCCGGAACGATGACTATAAGTATGCCGAGCTTGCAACACAGGAGGACTTCGACCGTTTTTGATTGAGAATACAGTCGTTTTCTGTTATACTTATTAGCAGAAAACGACTGGGGCATTCTCAGTTATAAATCGGAATTTATGGAGGAATGATAGTGAGTTATATTACAATGGAAATATGGACTGGAATATGGATATTAGTGAGGTTACTTCCAACGGCACTTATTATTTTCGCAGGTGTTATGATTATCGAATTGGGTATTGAATTTATCCAAAAGAAGAAAATAGAAATTAGGATTTTAAATTGTTTATGCCAATTCTTGTGGATTTTGATAATTGTATCAATATTAAAAATTACGGGAATTATTGGTGGTAGTTTTGGAATATCGTCACCTCTTGATAGTTATATTAGTTTTAAATTATTTGAAGATGGATTTAATGCGGCAACTATTTTGAATATATGTCTATTCGTTCCATATGGAT
>OLGY01000114.1_pt1 | contig 68809 bp, 79 predicted proteins | sample 1605951 | NCBI WGS metagenome assembly OLGY01 (sample SAMN03283280) | human gut metagenome | biome: human-associated habitat; material: feces | host: Homo sapiens | place: Peru | collected 2012
GGACTTAAAATCCCTCGGGGGCAACTCCGTGCCGGTTCAAGTCCGGCCACCAGCAGTATGGCATGAGGAAGAATCCCGGTTAGTTTGCCGCTGCTCGGGGTTCTTTTTCTTTGTAATTTGGTATAATTCCTGCTATCGCATTTGCAGATATAACCTTGTTCTTATAGTTCAGATGAGCATAGATATTCATGGTGGTGGAAATATTACTGTGTCCCAGCCATTCCTGAATTGCTTTCATGTCTATACCGCTGTCATATAAAAGCGTAGCACAGCTATGGCGTAAATCATGGAATCTGATATGCTTCAGCTCATTCTTGTCACAGATAAGCCTAAAGTGCTGTGTGACAAAATTCGGCTTAATTAAATTCCCCATAGGATCTACATTGATATATTCTCTGAACTCCTTGTTATAGGAATCACCAAACAGTTTAGCATTATGCTGCTGATTACGCAGCAGCTTAACAAGTAGCTCTTCCAACTGAGGTACCAGAGGTAAAGACCTGTTACTGGATTTGGTTTTCGGTTTGTCCTTCTTTATCATTTTCAGCTTGCCATCAATGCAGGACTCAACGACGACGTGCTTTACGCTGATTGTCTTACGGACAAAATCAATGTTCTTCCATTTCAAACCAATAATCTCACTTCTACGCATCCCATAATAACTTGCAAAAATAACAATCTGTTCGAGAGGATCTCCGCGAAAAACCCGGAACATCTGATCCAACTCTTCAGCATTGTAAATACTGCCGACAAAAACTTCTTTAATAGGCTTTTTAACACGATCAGCGGGATTGCAGTTTATGGTTCCGTCTATATACAATTCCTGCAATGCCTTTCGTATATTTGCGTGTCTGTGGATTACAGTATTTGCAGATACTTTTCTGGTATCCATTAAATAATCGTAATAATCCTTTATCAGCTGTGGGTTTTTCTCAAGATCTGACAGAGTAAAACCTTTTTCCAAAAAATAAGGATAAACGGAACTTTCAATGCCACATTGATAGCCAGCGAAGGTATCTTCATCTACCGAATGTCTCATGGATTTAAGCCAGAACAGCATATAATCACAAAATAAAATCTGATCGACTGGTTGTAGCATGAGATTAGGGTTTACGGGCGGAATTACCCTTTTTTTCTTATTTCCCTGTTTGTTCGTATTCTTGAATGAAGTAAGATTCACATCGGGTTTATCCATAGTGGTTTCAGAAAAACCATTCAGATTACGATTATCTGACTGATGTGCAGCAACATCAGTATCTAAACTACTTAATTCTTCCGGATTCACTTCCTTTCCTTGCTCAGCAGCCATTTCAGGCGGTGTAAACTCTTGACGTGCTTGTTGGAGCATTCTTTCGGCATTTCTTGCATTTCCTCTGATTTTCAGGCCGGTAGAGATTTGTTTTGTCTTTCTCTTTCCATTTGCATCCTTATAACTCAGAATAATCTGGTAAATACCGTTTTGCTCCCTCAGATGACCTGCTACCATATATATTTCCTCCTTTTGGTAGTCTCAGCTCATCTGCCATGACAAGAGCATTATAGCATACCTAAAATGAAATTAGAAAGGTATCTGCAAATATTCCAAAACATAAATTTTTGGTATTTTATAGATACGTCCGATACAAACAGATTTAATCTGCTTTTCTTTCACAAGCTTATAGGCTGTTTTGGTGCTGATGCCGAGCATGGAAGCAAGCTGTTCTACGGTTACTACATCAGGGTAGTTTTCAAAAATAGATTTATTTGTATTTTTCATAGTGAATCCTCATAAATGATAGGTTATACACATATCTCCCGTCACCGCTTCCTGCGCCCTTTTAGGCCGCGTAGTATGGCTGCACTATGTACAGTTAGTCTATCCGCAGTAATTGTACGAACAGAACCCGTATACATGACGGTATATGCTCTTCAGTTGTCATAGAGCAATGATCGTAATCACGACCACCTGTAGAATAAATACAGAGAAACTTATAAAATACTTGAAAAAATTTATAGACAATTTGTAGATGAGAAAATAAAGAAGTATGATTAGATGAAAAAGGAATTCAATTTAGAGGAAACTAGGAATAAGCTCGTAATAAGAAAACTTTGTGCTATTAGTAAGTGCCATATTATACGTATTTTTGAGCAATATGTAATATTAATAAGAACTATAGCTCCTTTTAAATAGAGAAAGAAAATAATACAATTTTTTATGTAACTAATGTTTATATAAATTATCAAAAGGAGGAAATGTATGAAACGTGTTTTTTTAATGCTTGTAACTGCTATGTTAGTATTAAATTGTAGCATGAATGTGTGCGCAGAAGAAGGAGTAACTGATGAAATTGTAGAGGAAAACAAAGAATTGGAAACAAAAGTTGTTGCAACTGACATAAAAACGATTAGGTTAGAGCAAATAGGACAGCCGACAATTCCAGGAACACCTTTTAATGGAAGTTTAGTACAAGACGCTGAGGTGATTTATCGGATAAGATATAAAGTTACTGCTAAAACAATTAATAATCAGATAGTGACGAATAGAGCTATCAATAATATTGTCTATACAGGACCAGTAAAAGGATCAAAATTTACCAATATAGATAGTCGAGGAATCGGATATATCGATATTGATGTAAGAGGAGCACACAATATTACTATATATTGCCATTTGAAATCATCAAGTGTTAAATCAAATACAATAAGTTCAAACTTGGCAACGCAAGCAAAATATGAGAAAACATTTTATTGTACTGGATATAATACAGCAGTTGAGGAGGATTGGACAGGTGCAAAAATCAGTATAGCAAGCTTGGGAAATGATACTTATAGAAGCGATTTTTTAGATAATGTAAAGCTTAATGGATCTGGTAAGGCAGAAAATGGCAAGTATATTCACTATGATAGCAAGACTAATACATATAGTTATACAAGTCCGGTTACTGCTAGTGGAACAACTCCTACGGTAGGGAGGACTATTGCTGTCGATCCATCCTATATTCCTAGATATCCAGTAAATGGGGTGTGGAAAAGAGCTACAGTATCGATTGCAAATGTTGGGACAAGGACAGCTGAAGATGGAGGCGCAGCAATAAATGGATATCACATAGATGTTTACATGGGACTTGGAAAAAAAGCAATGCAAGGCTGGTCAAGTCAAAATCGTGCTGTTACTCTATTATCGATAAAGTGATAAAAGTTATATTATTGCGGCATCTACTATGATGCCGTATTTAATTGTGGGTTTTAGCCTGTTGAGTGCATCGGAGTTTCTCCGTTGGGAAAAAATACATCACTTGCTTTGCGGGTGGTGATTTACGATTCATATATAGACATAATAATAATTAATGTTTAGAATAAGCGTATACATGTGAGTGATGTAGATATAATGAAGGGAAGTCTAGAATGAAAAATTTTAATATTAAAGTATTAATAATATGTATGGTAATTTCGTTTCTGTTAATGGGGTGTGGGAAAATAGACAAAGAGAACAATTCAACTACTAAAAAATGGGACAAAGAGACCAACGTAATTTATGATATGAATGTGGGGGAAATGAATCGAATCAAAGCAAACGATGGTAATGTGATTTTTTCCTTTGTCGATCAAAATACGGAGTATTTTTATTATACTTCTTGTAACTCAGAATGCCACTCAGTGGAATTGTTTCAAGTAGATATGGTGAAAGAGGATGTGTTGGATTACTGTGTGGATGCGAATGGGAATATTTTTTACTTGGAACTTGAAGTACAAGATAATGGAGAAAACATTTATTTAAAAAAGACTGGATTAGATAAGAATATAGAAATATTGGATTGGATGAACGATTTTCATAGAGGTGAAATGGATGATTGTTATCAATGGAAAATAATTTTGAAACCAGATGGGAATCTTCTGGTGTATTCTTTCTATGGAGTAATTTTGTTTGATCATTTAGGCAATAGACTGTATGAAACAAGCTGGGAGGAGCAAGAAATATATGTACTGACATATATAGACAATGATACAGTATTTGTGGAAGGGAGCGATAACTATGAACTTACTTTTTATACAATTAATTTGAAAACAAAAGAGAAAGTAAAATGTAGTAATATGCAGGATCCATTAATTGATTCCCTTATTAAGGATAAAGATAAAGGAATATATATTTGTACAACTTCTGGTTTATATCTTTATAATTTGAGTGAACATAATGGAAACTATGTGATTCAGTGGTCGGACTATGGGGTGGTCGGAGATAATATCTGTTGCTTTTACGAAGAAAATAATATAATTCACTGTGTCTTATATGAAAATAATATATTATTGGATATTGCATTTAAGACTAGTGAAACAGAAGATAATAAAACCAAGATTGTGCTTGGGTGTGTGGGAGAAAATGCACAATTGCATGAAGCGGTGGCTAGTTTTAATAATGAAAATAATGAGATAACAATTGTAATACATAATTATGACGAAGAGGACAAGAGTGAGGCGGTTAATCACCTGTATAATGATGTTTTAAGTGGAAAAGGACCTGATATTATTAATTTCTCAGCAGAGGATATAGATGAAAGAGAACTTGGACGAAGGAAATTATTAGAGAATCTCGTCCCGTATTTGGAGAAAAGTGATGTGATTGGGGAGGATGCTATCGTTGACTCAGTGTATCGGGCATTGTTAGAAAATGACAGCGTGTATATGTTGCCAACAAATTTTGCATTACATACATTGATAATAAAAGATAAATGGTGCAATAACAAAGAAAAATTTACCTTAGAGGAAGCTTTGCAGGCTGTTCAAGAAAGTGAAGAAGAGGGACTGATTTCACGGAACTATTTTTTATGGGGAGGAGCAACTAGCGGAGGATACTCTGACAAACCGGAAGATAAAAGACTGGAACAATATATAGAGATTGCAGAACAATTACCACAACAGTGGATGTTTCAGCCTGATTCATCATTGAGAAGAGAAGGAAAAATTCCTTTTGAACTTGTGTGTATAGGTGACATGCAGCAATATTTATATGAAAAATCTGTGTGGGGTGAGGATGCAGTTTTTACAGGATTTCCAGAAGCAGAGGGAAATGGAATGATAATTTGTCCAATAAACTGTTTTGGCATTAGTAGTCGAAGTGAACATAAAGAAGATGCATGGGAGTTTTTGGAAAGTTATTTTACTGAAGAGGGACAGAAAACAATTGCACCAAACTGGAAATTTTCTATACTAAAAGAGGTGCTGAAACAACAGCTTAGTGATAGTAGCAAACAGGAATATTATCAGACTTCGGATGGAAAAAGCGAGAAAATTCCTCTTTTGACATATGACATTGATGGGAAAAGTGAAAATGTTTATGCTGCACAAGATAGAGATATACAGGACATGAAGGAGATGATAAAAGGTGTTAAGGCGATGCAACGTAAGGATACACCAATAATAGGGATTATACAGGAGGAAACATTATATTATTTTGACGGACAAAAAAATATGAAAGAAATAATAACTACTATAAGAAACAGAATTAATATATATGAAAAAGAAAATAAGTGAAAGCAAGATAATAAAGCTTGAATAGAAACAGCTACGAGCACTCTGTATTATATAAGCTATTTGCATGGATAAATCGAATATATAGCATTTTTATGTTTAAAAATAATTTATATGTTATTTTAGAAAATTTTTGTGGAAAAATTCGTGTAGCATCATATGGATTGAAATCGTGCAAATTAAATGCCATTTACAGACACATAAAAAGTAAGCATATTGTTGGTGGGTAAGTTGGTGGGTAAGTGAGAAATGTAGGTTGACAGTGTTTCTATATCTATGCTATTCTACAAATGTTAATTGATTTTTATGCTTAACTTGTTATCAGGGAACGGAAAAGACTGGATTTACCGTTAATAATCTAGAATTTCAGTATTCTGGGTGAGTAAATCACCGATAACGGGGCATACGCTGTTTAAGATTGTACGCTGTGTCAAAGGAAAGCCTATGTAAAAGAGGCATTCTTTTGGCACTTTTTTTATTTTCGCAAAGATAATTTAATAATTTGTGGGCAGTACCACACGCAGTTTAGGAATGGAGCCATTGTGCAACCATTCCTTTTTTGTTGCCAGAAATTGCCCCCATAAGGGCTTATTCCGCATTGCGGCTGGATAAATAACCCTCAAAAGAGGAGAAAGAAAGGTGAAATGCAATGAATGAAACAAAGGTATTTGAAGACTCCTATAGTAGTGTCTTCAGAAGACAGGAGGATTTTCTTAGTTTTCTACACAGAATCATGGAAAATTCTTGCTGGAAAAGAAAAAAGGTAAATAACCTGAGGTTGTTACCGATTACTGCCGGAAGTGCGTTGGAAGATGAACTTCGCAGTCAGTATGCAGATGATGGAATTGATGAAGAGATCATCAGTGATACGGTTGCAAACACAGCACTTGTCTTAAAGAGTAAAGATGAAATCTATCCGATAAGAGACTGTGCGATCAAGAGCATACTTGAACGTGCAGGTATCCAGGGAAGCGGCCTTCGCAGAGTGGAGAGAAACGTCTATGCCAGAATCTTAAATGACATTCTGAAAGTCACGAAAGGTGAGGCATTACTCCGCATCAGTGAAGGAAAGCTCTCTGCGGTCTTAAGCGGTGATTGCAACGATTATGCAATTCTTGATATGGAGCAGATATTCCTTCATACCGTAGAGTATTTACAGAAGAATTTTTCCGGTTGCAGGTACATGGGCGGATTTTATGAACATGACATGGTATCAGCGATATGGACCATTGACGAAAAGGATCTTTTGGAAGCCTACAAAAAGGAACTTTCTGATAATGGAAAAACGGTAGATGACATGATCCCTATGGCGAGAGTCACTACATCTGATACCGGGACCTGTGGTGCGAACATCTATCCGATGCTGTTATGTGTAAAGGATGGTAAGAGCATTAACTTAGGTTCACCGCTGAAACTGATTCATAAAAACGGCAGTACCATGGCTGATTATGATGAACAGTTAAAGCAGCTCTATGGAAAGTATCAGCAGGCCATAGGAAAGCTCACAAAGCTTTTGGAGATCCGGATTGCAAATCCTATTAACTGCATGAAAGAAATGATGACAAAGATTGCGATTCCGAAAAAATACCAGGCAGAGGCACTGGAGCTATTCAAGGCGCAGAATGATGTCTGGTCAGCTACGGCGCATGATGTCTACCTTGGCATCTCTGAGGTTTTATTTATGCTGGAGTGCGAAGGGGCATCCGGAAGCCGTATTGCAAAAATGGAAGAACAGATCGCAAGAACAATTAGTTTAGACTGGGAAAAATATGATTTCCCTGAAATGTAAAGGAGAAAATTACAATGAATGAATTTAGAATGAAGTTAATGAAAGAGTTAAAGAAAATACTGGGTATAGGTTACAAGCTTACAGCAATTGATGTAGAAAAGAATAATGGAAAGGTTTTACATGGTATTGCAATCGTAAAAGAAGGCCAGAATGGTGGTCCTACCGTGTACGCAGACAGTTACTTCAAAAAGTATTCCGAAGGCGAAAATGATCTGGAACAAATGGCAACAAACATTTGTATGATGATTGCACATTGCTTTCAGGAAGAAAATTCGGGATTGCTTGAGAATATTATTACCTACGATAAAGTAAAGGATAACCTGAGAATAGCATTGTGTAATTATGAGGCCAATCTGGAGATGTTATCTAAGAGGCCGCATAGGCATGTACTGGATCTTGCCGTAACCGCTTTTGTGCATATTAAGGAAGTTGGTAAGCTTGGAAGCGGCAATCTGCAGGTTACGAACAGTCTGTTAAAAGCCTGGGGGGTATCTGCAGACGAAATGCTTGACACGGCAACAGTGAATACAATGAAGCTGGGTGAAAGCTATAATATTCTTGATATGCTTGAAGACAAAATGCAGCTTCCAGAGGATATAGATCTTTCGTTGTATGTGTTGACCACAAAAGACCAGAAGCTTGGTGCCAGCATGTTATTTAATTTTGATTTACTGGGGGAGATTGCAGATAAACTTGACAGTAACCTGTTTATCTATCCATCCAGTATTCACGAAGTTCTAGTGTATCCGGACAAAGATGATAAAGAGCAGAGAGTATATCATCGCAGCATGGTAGAGGAAGTAAACCAAGAATCGGTAGCACCGGAGGAAAGACTTTCCAACAGTGTGTATTACTTTGATCGTAAAGAACGTGAACTGAGGATTGATTACCAGGGAAAACCGCTGAGTGAATTAGCTTCATAGAACCTAAAGAATAATGATTTACGGAAAAGAGAAGGAATCCCCTTCTCTTTTCTGTTACAGGAAAAGGAGAATGAGTATGAGTCTTAATTTAACGTACAAGGCAGAAGTCGTTGTAGATATTTCCAACCTTACAAGAGAGGAATGGCTTACTTACCGTAAAAAAGGGATCGGTGGCAGTGATGCTGCAGCAATTTTGGGAGTATCCCCGTTTACAACCAAGAAAGACCTCTATTTCGATAAGACTGGGAAAAAACCTGTCATCGAGGATGAGGGCAACTGGGTAGCCATGGAGGTAGGACACAGACTGGAAGATCTGGTGGCTGAAATCTTCTCAAAGAAGACCGGCCTTAAGGTATTTCCGGTACGTAAGATGTTTAGACATCCCCTGTATCCTTTTATGCTTGCGGATGTGGATTTCTTTATCGAGTTTCCGGACGGCTCCTATGGAATTCTGGAGTGTAAGACAACGAATTACAACTGTCAGGAGAAATGGGCAAATAATACAATCCCGGTGAATTATGAGTACCAGGTGCGTCATTACATGGCCGTAATGAATATCCAAAAAGCTTATATAGCATGTCTTTACGGCAATAATGAGGAGGAGTTTTTTATCAGATACTTAGAAAGAGATCTGTCCATGGAAGAGGATCTAATCGTGGAAGAGAAGACTTTCTGGGAAGAGAATGTACTGAAAAAGGCTGCACCTGCGTATGGGGAGAAGGCAGACCTGGTGCTTGAAAGTATCAGAAAGCACTGTGGACCTGCGGATCCGGAAGCTGGAAGTGTTGCGCTTTCTGCAAAGAATCTTACGGGAATACAGACTTATCTTGATCTGAAAGCCGAAAAGGCAAAGCTAGACAGTGAAGTTAAGAGGCTGGAAGAGAAGATGAAGCAATCCTATTTAGGGATTGTGGAGGAATTAGGAGCAAGCTGTGGTGGAACTCTGTCAGACGGTACTACGGAATATCTTATAAGTTACAATCCGGCATACCGTACCGGCATAGATAAAAAAGGACTGGAAAAGTTAAAAATCCAGCATCCGGATATCTATGACGATTATGTGACCACAACCGAGAGCAGGCGATTTTCCGTAAAATCAAGAAAGGCGGCATAGGTTATGAAAAACAGCAAGGTTGTATTTATCTGTGCACCGTATGATGCAAAAGACCGCGCAGATCATGTGCTGGAGATGGAGAGAGTGGCGCATTTCAGAAACGTAGTAGAGGGATTGTACCACTATAAGACGTTCGCACCGGGAAGCTATATTACCGGTCCTGAGAAAGAAGCAAGAGACTTCCGCGTGGAGGTAGAGGATATCATTCTTAAAAACTGCAATGCGGTATTTGTCTGCGGAAGTATGGTCACAACCGGAATGCAGGTACAGATTGCCAAGGCAAGGGTGTTGAATATCCCAATATACCGCATGACGGAAGGAGACAAAGGTGTGTTAATTACCCTCTATGAGGAGAAGGAGAAACAGAATGAAATGTCAATTTGTAAGACCCATTTTTGAGAAGAACGGTTTTTGCATTTATGTATATCACACAGAAGATTCCGGAGTGCCACAAGGGGCAAGAGATAACTCCTTTAAGGGATCCGGTTATCAGTTTACTGCGAAGGGAAACAATCTGCCAGCCAACAAGCTGGCGGATGTGGATCTGCAGGGCAACTGGGAGAAAAACAGTCATGGGCTTCAGTATATCGTAGATTATTTTGAGGAACTGAAGCCCCAGAGCATAGAGGGCATTGAAAGCTACTTATCCTCCGGAATGATAAAAGGTATCGGACCTAAGACTGCAAAGGCGATTGTTGCAAAGTTTGGTTTACGAACCTTTGAGGTTCTGGATAATTACCCGGAATCCTTACTGGATATCAAGGGAATTACCAGAAACAAGTTGGATAAGATTCTTGCAGCCTATAATGACGGACATGCTGTAAGAGACCTGGCAGCATACCTTACACCATTTAAGGTAACACCGAAGAAGATCCGTAAGATCTATGAGTATTTCGGGGCGGAAGCTTTGGAAACTGTGAAGAACCAGCCGTTTGCACTGTGCGAAATCGGTGGTTTTGGCTTTCTTACAGTAGACGAGATCGCAAGAGCAAATCATTGCAGACCGAATGACCCGTTAAGGATTGAAGGCTGTATCAATTACTGTATGGAGCTGGAGATGCAAAATGGCAACCTTTATGCAGACAAACCCAAATTCCAAAAGCAGGTATATGAGCAGTTAAACAGAGGCTATGTATCGGAAGTGGTGAGCGAAGTGGAAGTGTATAAGGTGATGTATCAGATGGTGCATGACAAAGCGCTCTACTATGAGGACGGTGCCCTTTACAGTGCAAAACTCTATGGGTATGAAACGAAAGCAGCAAGGGACTTTGCTGCATTACTGGTTCAGAGTTATACGCCGCCTGCAGGGATTGATGATCTGATTACGCAGGCACAAAAGGACTTAAAGATTCTTTTATCTGATAAGCAGGTGGAAGCGGTAAGGAAAGCATTTACCAATCTGGTAAGTATTATTACCGGCGGTCCCGGAACCGGAAAGACGACCGTACAGAAGGTACTTCTTTATATCAGCGAGAAGATCGGGGAAAAGAACATCTTACTTACGGCACCGACCGGCAGAGCCAGCAGACGTATGGCAGAAAGCACTGGAAGGGCAGATGCGGTAACGTTACACAGTGCACTTGGTCTTAACAATGACGAAGAATGCGAGGCTGCGGAAGAAATGTTGTCCATGGATTTTATCATTGCAGACGAGTTTACCATGGCGGATATGCGCCTGTCCTATGAGCTGTTTAAGCATATAGAAAAGGGCGTGAGGCTGGTTATCGTTGGTGACGTGGATCAGCTTCCCAGTGTAGGGCCAGGAAACGTGTTCAGGGAGCTTGTGAAGTGCGGTGTAGTGCCTGTTACGGTTCTTGACATGGTATTTCGCCAGGGAAAGGACAGCAGGATCGCTGCAAATGCCCACAGAATGCTGAAGAATGATGCAGGCCTTGATTATGGTGAGGATTTCATTTTCTGCCAGGCGGACAGTGCAAAAGAAGCTGCAGATAAGGTAGTGGAGTATTACAAGGCTTTTGTGGACGAATACGGTGTAGACAATGTACAGGTACTCACCCCCTTTCGGAAAAAGGGAGATGCAAGTGTGAATGTCTTAAATGACAGGCTCTGGGAGATAGTAAATCCAAAAGATTCCTGGAAGGCTGAATTAAAGGCAGGAAACGCACTGTATCGTGAAGGCGACCGGATCATTCATAACAAAAATAAGAATGACATCAGTAACGGTGACGTCGGGTATATCACAGATATCTATCAGGATGAGGATGGCGTGGATCTTATGCGACTTTCCTTTTCGGATGGAAGAATCGTGGAATACAGTGCGGAGGATGCAGATCTAATCGAGCACGCATATGCAACAACGGTACATAAGAGCCAGGGAAGTGAATATAAGGTTGTGATCCTTCCATGGCTTCCCATGTTTTACATGATGTTACGGCGTAACATCCTCTATACGGCGATCACCAGGGCAAAAGAAAAAATAGTCATTGTAGGAAGTAAGAAGGCTCTCTACCAGGCAATCCATAACACGGCGTGCGACAAGCGAAATACCCGTCTTGGAGAGCGGATCGTAAGGGAATACAACGCATTGCTTACAAAGAAAGCTTCAGCATAGGAGGATGACAATGAATAAATATGCGGATGAGTTTTATGCGACATTTCAGGAACTTGCGAGGAAATATTCAGCAGAAAAAGTGTGGCAAGACGTGATTTATGCCTGCGCTTTAACGCAATCAGTTTTTTTACGGAGTCAGGATAAGAGCGGTCATGAAAAGATTGATAGGATAATGGAGCAATATTCCGAAAAAGAGCAGTATAAAATAATAAGTTTATATGCGAACATCATGGATGCACTGCAAGAAAATCCGGGGCAGGATTTTTTAGGAGAGATGTATCACAGGCTTGATTTGCAAAAGAATGAAAAAGGGCAGTTTTTTACTCCGTATGATGTATGCAAACTGATGACTTTATTAAGTTTATCCACCGAGAATCTTGCAGGAGAAATTTCCCAAAAGGGTTATGTTACAGTAAGCGATCCTGCGTGTGGATCCGGAGCCCTTTTACTCTCTTTTTATGAAACGGTAAGAGAAATGGGAATTACAGGTTATCAGGTGTTGGCTGTGGCACAGGACGTTGACAGATCAGCAGCTCTTATGTGTTATCTGCAGCTTTCGGTGTTATTTATTCCGGCAATCGTAATTGTCGGTAATTCTATTACCAACCCTGGGATAGATCCTCAAAATGAGGCATGGTATACGCCTGCTTACAATGTATATCACTGGTATTATGAGCGTTACCATATACATATAGGAGAAGGGACGGATCTTAAGACTGCAGTCAACGAGGAAAGTGGAGGAAAGGTATAGCATGAGCGAAATAGTAATGCCGGAGTGCATGAAACAAAGAAGAGCAAAGTTATTAAATGCCACGTATGAATATTTCCTTACTGTACTTGAGATGGACAGAAACGAGGCAGCACTGCGGTTCCCTATGGATGAACAGCTGATGTGGGTACTCTTTGGGTATGCAGACACCATGCTGGAACGATTAGGGTTCAACGTATGCTATCCGGACATCTATGTGCAGGATGGAAAGAAGATATTATGTAATACGACGCATTGCGGATGTAAGCCCTGCCATATCAGGGAAGCATCCATGATATCAGAACAGTTAAAAGATGTACTAGAAAATGCAGGGTTTTGCATAGTCAGCGAGGATATCACCGGGATAAAAGTACAGGATCCTAAGGATGACGAATGCACCATATCTATTACAGCAAAGAAAAATTCATAGAAACAGGCGGGAAGGCGGTATTTATTATATATCACCTTCCCAAAATGGAAGGAGCAAAAAGAATGAGTGAACAGACCTATATGTATGAGCAGGAAACAGCCGTAGCAGCATTACACCAGGTGGAAGGATTCGATCCGAGAAAGTTTATGCGCCTGATACAGAAGGAAGACCAGTCATCCAGATATTACTTGGATGTAGCTTACCGTAAACTGTGGTTTCGCCTCTGCTATCCGGAAGGAAAGATCGTGAAAACGATCCGTAGCATCACGGAGAAGATGGCAATTGTGGAAGCTAAGGTGTATTTAAGCAAGAATGATCCGGAGGATTCCTATGTTGCCAATGCGTTTGCACAGAAGTACCGCATGGATGATTCAGAGATCGGTCAGAAGTATGTGGAACTTGCGGAGACGGCAGCTGTGGGACGGGCATTATCGGATGCCGGTTTCGGACTTCAGTTTGCAGACCGTGAAAAAGAGATGGATCCGGAAGTAACGGAAGCACCCATCGATGAAGAAGTGATGGCAGGAACCCCAATCTGCCCGGAGAACATTCCGGAGGAAGTTTTTGGGAGCAGTGTTGGAGAACCCCTGATGGAAGATATGATTCCGGGACAGTGTGGAATTGAGGATTATATCCCGATGCCGGATGAGATCATGCGGGTGGCGGAGGCTTCAAAAGAGGAAGTACAACAGCCCAAGGCAGCACTGCAGCCCAAGGCAGCACCGCAGCCTACGAAGAAGTCGGAGCAGACACCACAGGAGCAGTTCATGCAAAATAATGTAGCTCCGGAGTCCACAGTTGGCATTACAAGGGATATGCCGGTAAATGACATCTACGGAAAGCTTACCAAAGACTTAGCGGTAAAGGTAGTAGTTTCTGCCGGATGTTACAAGGGTAAGACCCTGGGGCAGATTGCAGTAGAGAAGCCGGGATCCTTACAGTGGTATGTGGATTCCTACAAAGGTCCTGATAACCTGCTTCGTGCAGCGGCAAAATATCTGCTGGATCAGGCACTTGCACCTGCCTGCTAAAATATAAGGCCCCACATTTTGTGGGGCCGATAGAAAGGAGAGGTACAGCAATGCAGGATTTTCCATTTACGATTCGTGACGTGGCAAGTGTGATGAATCTGCGGATCCGACACCGGAATACGGTAAGCCTGGATGTGGACTGTCCACTTTGTGACGACCACAAAGGGAAAATGAATTTGAACTTTCAGAAGAATGTATTCCGTTGTAACCGGTGCGGTGAGAGCGGAGGAATGCTAAATCTGTATGCGAAAGCATACGGGGTAGACCTCCAGACCGCCAGAAAAGAGATCATTGAGGCTACCGGTGGAAGTGCATTTAAGAGAGAGCAGATCCATAGAAGAGAAATAGAAAGCACCAGACCACATATCACAAATGCCGAAATGGCAGAGGATGCCGTAAAGCATAAGACTTATACCAGGCTGTTTGAGATGCTGATCCTGGCAGACTGCCACAAAGACAGTCTGTTAAAGCGTGGATTCACGGAAGAACAGATCGAAGCAAATGGGTATAAGAGTACTCCGGTATATGGCTATAAAAAGCTTACCAAGCGGCTGATCGAGGAAGGCTGCACGGTAGAAGGTGTTCCGGGATTTTACAGGGATAAGGACGGAGAATGGACGATCTATTTTAACAGAAAAGCCTCCGGTTTTATGATTCCGGTGAAAAATCCGGATGGACTCATTACCGGCGTACAGATCCGGTTAGATCACCCTTACGATGGCAGAAAGTATATCTGGTTATCCAGCGTCAACTTTGAAGGAGGGACGACTTCCGGAAGTCCGGTGCATTTCGTAGGAAAACCGGGCGATAAGACGGTATTTGTAACGGAAGGACCCCTAAAAGGAGATCTGGCCCATGCATTATCCGGAAGAACCTTCCTGTGTGTTCCCGGAGTCAACCAGTCAGTAAACCTGATGCCAGTCTTAAATGAGATGAAAGAGCTGGGAACCAGGTTCGTCTACGAAGCCTATGACATGGATAAGCTGCTTCGACCGGTCTGCCAGGGAGATTACAGTGAAAACTGTAAGGAATGTCCCTGCTATCGTATGGACTGGAAGAAGCAGAGTATTCCCTGTGAGAAAAAGCAGATCAAACGGGATAATATCAACCGTGGCTGTAATAAGCTGGCTGAGATCTGTAAGGAGCTTGGCTTAGAAGGAAAAACACTTACCTGGGATACGGACACAGACGGTAACTGGGCAGAAAACGTGAAGGGTGTGGATGATTACCTGGTGGCACTTCAGCATAGGGAATGACAGTTAAAGTGCTGAAAATTTCAGAGAAATTTCATTGCAATGGTATTTTTGACATGATAAGATAAAGACAGAAAGAGGGTTTATAATGGCAGAAAACAAAAGCAGTAAAGTAATGCAGGATTATGAAAAGGTAAACAGACTGATTGATGGACTGACACTGTTTGATGATGACCTGATGAGCCGGGTGTTTGATAAAAATATCGAGGCAACCGAACTGATCCTCAGGATCATTCTTGGGAGAAAAATCACAGTTATCCGTGTAAACGGGCAGGAAGAGGTCAGGAATGCCGAAGTCGGTGGACGCAACATTACCCTGGATGTGTATGCACTGGATGAAAATGGACAGGAAATGGACATTGAGGTGCAGGGAAATTCCGAAGGCGCCCATATCCGCAGGGCAAGATACCACAGCAGTGTGCTGGATTCCAAAATGCTGAAGGAAGGTCAGCCGTTCAAAAAACTGAAGGATTCCTATGTGATCTTTATTTACAGGCACGATAAGTTCAAAAAAGGTTTACCGGTATACCATATCGACCGATATGTAAGAGAGACAGGGGAAATCTTCGAGGACGGATCACATATCGTATATGTAAACGGGAACTATAAGGGGGATGACGAGATCGGTCAGCTTATGAGTGATTTCCATCAGGTAGACCCCGACAATATGCATTATAAGGAACTGTCACAAGGCGTAAAACATTTCAAAGAAGTAGAGGAAGGACGTGATTCCATGTGTGAAGCAGTACAGGAATATGCAAAGGAATATGCGAAGGAATATGCAAAGGAATATGGAGAACAAAGAGCAATCAGAGAAGCTACTGAAAATGTAAAAAAGCTTATGGGAAACGCTGGGGTTACACAGGAAAAGGCATTTGATATTCTGGAAATCCAGGGAGAAAAAAGAGAACTGGTTATTAAACAGTTACAGCAGGAATAAACCGGAAATAGGGTGGTTACGAAGGTGACTGCCCTGTTTGGAGTGGAACGGAGAACGTGAAACCATGAGTGAAGCAGTAGAGAAATACGCAAAGGAATATGCGCTAAAACAACATGTTAAAATCGTAAAAAATCTTATGGAAACCACCGGATTTACACAGGAAAAGGCACTGGATGCCTTGGGAATCCAGGGAAAAGAAAGGGAACTGATTATTGAACAGTTACTGCAGTAACCAGTGGTTTTAGAAGGATAGGGATAGAGCAGGTACATTAGATATCTGCGCTATCCTTTTTTCGTTAGAAAGGAAGCAGGAATTATGAAAATGGTGTATATAGTGATCTGCTGTTGCTGCAATGGGGATGAATATTTTGAAATTGATTCTGTTTGGACATCCGAAAAGAAGGCAGAAAAGAGATGCAACGAATTAAATGAAAAAGGAGAGAAATATCTGATAGAAAAATGTGGATGCGGATTATACGAAGTACGGAGCGAAATTGTATGCACGTAATGCAAATCCATGGTACAGAGAAAAGGAAATGTGACAAGCGAATTATACTTACGGTATATTTACACAGTAAGTAAAGTAGGGTATATTTATATCAAGAGTGTAATTCCTGTCACGTGCACAACAGGTAATTGGTTGCGGTGGGTAACGGACCCATGCAGGAACCCTGTGGCACCCAAAGTTAGAAAAAGAGCTATTTTCATGGACGTTTCGGACGTTAGCCAAAGGATCTGATGCATCAGAGGCCCTAGGCACATGATAGGCTCTTTTTTTATGGATGTAATTAAAATTATATTGGGGAGTGAACTTCGTCAGAATCTTCACTTTTTAAGAGCGCGTCAAACATCCCATCAACGGAAGTGAAGGATGGATATTGTTCAGGATGCTTACGCATTTCGTCTACTTCTTTCATGGCAGCTATTGTCTCATCATTGGGTAGGTTATTTACTTCAGGTAAGGCGTATCTGAAAATGCACCGCCCGATACTGTTCAATGAGCTGGCGCTATTCGACAAGCTCTTTGAGCATTGCGCCGAGATTGACGAAGCGGCACGAAGCCGCATGGAACTGATCGTGCCAGAGCTGGCAAAGCAGTACGGCGTGACCGAAAGGCTGAAAGCCGAAAACCAAATGGAATGGGTGCGGCAGATGAACGCTTGCAAGGCACAGTCAGAGGAGATTGTGAAAGCGGAATTGATTTACGATTGAGCGAGGAAGTCCGGGCAGAAAACTGTTCGGACTTTTCTCATATAGTCCAAAGTTGCGGTAGAAATGTTCACAAGTTTTATGGTATAATTTGAATACGAAAAGTGAGCAACAAATCGAAGTTTGTAAGGAACAGAAACTTTGAATTTGCGGAGATGATAAGATGGTCAATATAACAGATGTAAAACAGATTCTTCAATTTGCAATAGATGCGGAGATTAAAGTCTTTCTTGATGGCGGCTGGGGTGTAGATGCTCTTCTTGGATATCAGTCAAGAGCCCATAACGATATTGATATTTTTGTAGAAAAGAAAGATTAGTAATGATGATGTAAAGAATTTTCTATGTGAGTCCATTGTATATTAAATTTATGTAGTTTAAAAAGGAGTTGAAAATTTGATGAAAAGTAAATTGTTTATTGTCTTTACGATGGTGGTATTGTTTATAAGCGGTTGTCGGTCAAGCGAAAAAAAAGAAGAAGTGGTGCAAGATGCTAATAATTATGCAGAATATAATGAAGAATTAGAAACGACTTCTTCAAATACTGTACTTTCTGATGATTTATTATATAGAGAGTATTCGTTAGGAGAAAATTTCAATGCTGGAGAAATATTAATCAGTAAAGAAACGCTATTAGATATCACAAAAAATCCTGATTCTGTTATTGTATATTTCAATGACGAAATGCTCGAAACTATTAGTTATAGTGATGATGATATTCACATTGATTTAGTAAACGATGGCGTGTATTGTTTTGTGATAATTGATAAAGATAGCAAGACGATTGATATTACATCGCAAATTCAAGGAACTTCTTATCCAGAAGGTGGAATACGTTATTTAAAATAATTCCGTTTATGTGGCTGGAATATCACTGTTTCTAGAGTATGTATTTATTCATTGTATGCTTATCATATCAGGTAAATATACATATCAGGATTCCAATCGCGCAGGTGGAAATAATTTAGGAGGAAAAGTAATGAAAAAACGATTAAAATATGCTTTGGCAATCTTATTTGCCTTAACTTTATTGGTTAATGTAAAGATTTGTCGGTATGGTTTATCACTCATGGTGGCTACCTCCTAAAGCCGCCATATCTGAATGATTACAAGTCGTCACATAGACAAAAAAATCGGCGGCTCTGAAAATCAAAGCCGCCGAAAAATAGTAGGCGCGTGAAAATGCTTCTGCTCTGCGACGGCTTTTTTTCTTTTGCCGTCGCCCGGCAGATGAAATATCTATTTAATTATCTCGTCATTGCCGCCTATAACTGATCCGGGCAGCAATATAGTAAACTCCGTAGAGCAATATAAAAAAGACAAATGCAATACTAAAAGAGCCGATTATCCACAAGTTGTTTGAAAATACAGGGAGATGAAACGCACTCAACTGCATTTTCCCCGCACTGACATATACAAAGCAACTGCTGATAATCAAAGCGGGTAACAAAGGGAGTAAAAACATCATTGACAACTGGTGATTATTTAGTTTCTCAATATCCCGCCTATTCATTCCAAGCTGCTGTAAAATACAGTCCTGTCGTCGTTTCTTCTCCCTGTCACTAAGAATTTGCGTCGCCAAAATTGCCGCACCAGTGATTTCAAAGACCAGTGAAAGGTAAAATAAGCAAATAGCCATAGCATAAAGCTGTGTCAAACTTTCTTTATCTACCCACTTGCCGGACAAATAATCAACATTATCAATCAGAGCTGTCACACCGCTACCGTCAGACGCAGTTTTCCCAATATTACGTTTTAGCATAGAAAGACCATCACACATTTGAACGATATTTTGCAAATCGCGGCTATCAAGCGGCGTTTCTGTTATGACAGACAGCAGACTATATAGTGTCGTCATTTGGCTAACCGCCTGTTCTGGAACAATGATACAAAAGTCAAGACCATTTCCGTATGTGTCCATCTGGCTGAATGGTTCACAAAATATGCTATCCTCTGCGAATAAATATCCGGCACAATTCAGACTTTTATCCTGTTCAAGCAATGTTTCAAAGGGCTTTTTAAGTGCGGGAACACAATGGATATAACACAAAGACGGATTGAGTTCTACGGATTGAAGCCCCAGTATTTCGCGCAGTTTCTTATAATCACTCTGTTTCATATAAGTATCATGTTGATATTCTGCGTATGCCATATAGCCCGAACGTCCGGTACTTGATATACAATCGTTTCGCGCTGCAAGAAAACTATTCTTGTTATCCGTATAAATGCTGTAAACATAACTTGACTGAACGGGGAAGTTAAGGTCAAGAACATTTTCATAAGCCGAAAAATCCTGTAATTCTGCCTTGTGTAAAATCATTATATCAAATACGCTCTGTTCCATATTTTTGTCTGCAATCATATAAACAGCGGTACCCGCCCCCATAAAGGTTAATGAAAGCATAAATAAAACGGAAAGAACGCCCATGATAATGCTTGTTGAACGGATTTTTGCTGTAAAGCCGCGAAATAGTACCAACCTGTTTTTTTCGTATTTCCATTTTTCACGATTGCCAAATTGCATAATGAGAAACGTGGGTACACTTAGGAAAAAACCAAATAAAAACAGTACCAGACAAACAACGCCTATAAGCACATCATAACCATTCCCCAGCGGCCCGGTACACATCAGAAAAATTCCTACACACCCTGTCAAAACAGATATAAAAAACAGTGCAATGGCAGATACCCCGTCATGCAGCAGCTTTTTTTCGTTCTGGCGCTCATAATACAACAAATCGTAAAGAGTTACCTTGCTTATCCATTTGTTGTTCCTCCGTATAGCGTAAAAGAGCATTGCCAAAAAATAGAGACAGGTTAATGCTGTGGCATTAAATGAAAAGTTCCACCTTAAGACATATATCATACCAAACATAGAGTTAAGAACCGCTTCTAACAGTTGGGAAAACAGTATGCCGACAGGAAGCCCAATAGCAAACGCAAAAATGCCAATCAAAGCGTTTTCATAAAAAATAAGCCTGCATATAGAACGGTTAGGGATTCCCGAAATCATATAGATACTCAATTCCCGGCTTCGTTTTTTCAATATATACTTTGTCATGTACCCAACAATCCACCCCATAATAAGGACAATGAGCAATGACGCAACAATAATCATATAAGGCAGCACGCCGATACTGGGAAACGCTTTCACAATATCCGAAAAAATCAGTGAATTAAAAGCGTACATAAAGGAAACCGTACAGGCAAGTGTGATGAAGTAAAGCAAATAATCTTTTGACTGCCTTTTCGCATTGCGGATTGATAATTCCTTTAGCATGGATTGTCACCTCCCAAGAGGGAGAGAACGTCAAGGATTTCGTGATAGAATATATCCCGCGTCTTTTCGCCTTTCAATATCTCATTAAAAATCTTCCCGTCCTTTAGGAATAAAATGCGGTCTGCATAACTGGCACAAAATGCGTCATGTGTTACCATGAGGATTGTAGCACCTGTTTCTTTGTTAAGCTCTGACATCATCTGTAACAGAATACGGGCAGAATTAGAATCAAGGGAACCTGTCGGCTCGTCAGCCATAACCAGTTTGGGATTACATATCATTGCCCTTGCAAAAGCACAACGCTGTTTTTGACCTCCCGATACTTGAAAAGGAAATTTTTTCAGTGTGTCGCTGATTTGTAGCCGCTGTGCAATATGGTTAATCCGCTCCGTAATTTCTTTCGGCGGCACTTTCCCGATTGTTAAAGGTAAAGCTATATTTTCTTCCAATGTCAGCGTATCTAACAGGTTGAAATCTTGAAAGACAAAGCCAAGATTATCACGACGAAATGCGGATATATCATCTTCGCTTATGGTCGTAATATCCTTTCCGTCCAATAAAATGTGTCCGGCACTTACGGTATCAATGGTAGATATACAATTTAACAAGGTGGTTTTCCCGGAACCAGACGCCCCCATGATACTCACAAATTCCCCATGCTGCACATAAAAGCTAACTTGATTTAAGGCTTTTGTGACGGAACCCTGATTACCGTAATATTTTTTGATATGTTCTACACAAAGCAATGGTTTTGGACGATTTATCATTTTTTCATTCCACCACCTTTCCGTTTGAAATGATTATATCTTTGTCCGCAAATTTCAGAATATAGGTATATGTTGCGTCCTCTAATCTTTCAAAATAGAGTTTCATCGTATTTTTCGTATTCAGAGATATTTCTGCTTCTATCACATAAGTCTCTGTTATATTTCCGTTTGAATCAGTTTTGCGTTCTTCGGCAAGTTTCGGAACAATAGACGTGTAGGGGAAAGTTCCTCTTACATTCAAACAGGTTACTACTTCCCCCTCAGTTACAAATTCAACTCCCGCACTATCTGAGCGGAGCTGTTTTGTTTTCCCCACCATATGAAACATAAAAAACAGGCAGAGGGCAAAAAGCAGCATGATACCTATTACAAAACGTGTTCTTTTTTTCTTTGTTGTACTCATTATAAAACTCCTCCTTTTGCCCCTATCCTATACGGAAATCCAAAGCGATTGTATAGAAGTTGGTTGATTTTATCTAACAATTTTGTAAGATATAAAATCAAACATTCAAGTGGTTACTTTTCGGAAAATGCAACAGGACAGTCGTATAGCACCCAACTTCGGATTCAATGTCAATGCCTATTCCCAGTTTCAAGCAGAGCTGGTCACATAAGTATAAGCCGATTCCAGTTGATTTTTTTCTCATTCTTCCATTGCTGCCGACAAAGCCTTTATCAAAAACCCGATTTACTTCGCTCGGCTTAATGCCTATGCCATTGTCTGTAATAGACAGGGTAACATAATCCCCCATATCTTTTGATTTGATTTGGATAACAGGCGGCTTATCACTGCAATATTTAATACTGTTAAAAATAATCTGGTTGATAATGAAGCCAAGCCATTTACTATCGGAATAAACAAAATCAGAAATAGAATCTGTATGAACACATACTCTATTATGGATCAGAAATTGTTTATTTCTGGACAGCACCTCAAGCACACACTGTTTCAGTGAAATTTCCTTAATCAAATAATCTTTTTCCACGCTGCCCAAACGCGCGTAAAACAGAACCTTTTCAATACTTTGCTCCATAAGTTCTGTTTGTGCTATGATTTTTCGCATGATTTCTGTTTTGTTATTCTCACATAATAACTGAACCCCCGTAATAGGAACTTTGATTTCGTGAATCCATTGTTCAATAAAATCTTTATATTCCACATTCAAACGACGAATTTCAGTCACTTCATCAGTCATACTTTTTAGAGCAGTTTTCAATAGCCGAAAATAAATTTTTTCTAATTCTGTTTCTGGTCTGTCTGCAATCTCCGCAATTAAATATTTTTTGTCCAAGGTCTCCATTGTTTCCAACAAGTATTGAATCCGTTTTTGCTGTTTCCGAAAATATGCGAACATTGTAAAAAAGACAATGATTGCAAAGCATACCCATAACAAAGCCATTTCTGACAGACTAATGCCAAAAGCCAAAAGGAGAACAGAAAAAAACAGTCCTCCGGCAAAACAGACAAGTAATGTAATTTGGTTATCTTTCATATAGTCTGAAAATTTCATATCTTGTACCCCATACCGCGTTTGGTCTGTATGAAATCAGCCGCCCCAAGAGTACGCAGCTTTTCTCTTATCCGCATGATATTCACACTTAAAGTATTATCATCAATGTGAATTTCATTGTCCCATAAATATTCAACTAAATCTATTCGGGGAACAATCTCGCCTGTATGTTTGAACAGATAGTACATGATTTTTAGCTCGGTTTTCGTTAATTCAATTTCTTTTCCGTTTGCTGTAAGCGTCCCGGCAATCAAATTAAATTGAATCCCGTTATGCTCCATTATACTAATCTGTTCGGACGTTCCCCGCCGCAAAAGAAGGTTTATTCTTGCAAGCAGAATAGGGATGTTATAGGGCTTTGTAATGTAATCGTCGCCACCAAGTGTTAATGCCTGTAATTCGTCCATTGTTGTGTTACGTCCTGTAATGAATAAAATCGGAGTTGTGGAAAAACTGCGGATAGAGCTGCAAAGGCGATACCCGTCTTGCTCCGGCAAATTTATATCAAGCAAAATCAAGTCGGGAAAAGCAGATTTAATGTAGTCGATTGTTTTTGCAAAATTGATAACGCAATCTACCACATACCCCGCATTGACTAAAAGCGTTTTTAATTCTTCTCTTATCAATTCTTCATCTTCAATTATCACTATTTTGTAGGATTTCATTTTTTTGCTCCTTTCCGCGTTTGGTTCTTCCGTCAATCGGCTTTTCTGCGTTCTTTGGTATCAGCCACATATACCCAAGTTTTGAAACGCCCGGTATACGGTTCTCGCTGCAAAGTATCTGTACCCGTCTTTCTGAAATGCCCCATTTTTCCGCTGCCTGTGGCGCAGACATATATTCCATAATTCTCCCGTCCTTTCTGCATACAGTATCAGTATAATTATACTCGGACAGGCGAATAATAGAAAGTGTCTGATTATGAATTATTTTGGTGCATAGTAGGAATTGTGTAAGCATATCCAACAGGAAAGGGGAACAGTAAAATGTAATCGGGTGAATGAATATGGCAAAAAGACCAGTAGAAAAGTATGACTTCAAGGCTTTTGGGGAAGCGATAAAAGAAGCTCGGAAAGGGCGCAAGGAGAGCCGCAAAAAGGTAAGCGACGAAATGTATATCTCCCCGCGTTACCTTGCGAACATTGAGAACAACGGGCAACACCCAAGTTTGCAGATTTTCTTTGAGCTTATACAGCGTTACAATATATCCGTAGACCAGTTCCTTTTTGACAGCCCCGCCGGGAAAGACACCAATCGGCGGCAGCTTGACGATATGAGTGATACAGGCATACGGATTGTGAGCGCAACAGCAGAGGAAATAGCCAAAGTCGAAAAAGAGGGCAGATAAGATGTGTCCGGCAAAACTGAATAGGATTTAGAAAGCGTTGTAATCTTTTTTGGGATTGCAGCGTTTTTCTTTTGCAAAAGACCGTCATTTTTCCTTTTCTCGGTGTTGTAGGTAGTGTAGGAAAAACTTTCGTAGCAAGCATAGGAAAAGAGTACCTTTTCCGTATTTTCGCCCTCCCGCCCTGCGGGGCGTCGGCTGAAAATAGCTTGTTGGGAAGTGTCCCAAACCCTCGGAAGAAAGGAGCGTGAACGCATGGGGCTGAAACGGACGGTTGTCCTTGTAGATGGCCTTTAGCTGCGACTGGCTCTGCAAAATAATAGAAGCCGAGATTTCCCGGCTTCGTATGGTGGCGATTAGCCTTTCAAACTTCGGTATCTGCCCGATATTCGCAAACTCGTCCAGCAGACAGCGCACATGGACGGGCAGCCGCCCGCCGTACTCGTCGTCGGCCTTGTCGCATAACAGGTTGAAAAGCTGGGTGTAGAGGATTGAAACGACAAAGTTAAAGGTGTCGTCGGTGTCGCTGATAATGACAAAGAGGGCGGTCTTGCGGTCGCCCAGCGTGTCAAGCTCCATCTCGTCGGCCTCCAGCAGCTCCCGAATGTCAAAGGGGGCAAGCCGCGCACCGCAGGAAATGAGGATAACGTTGGTTGTAACATATATACTCATTTCTCCTTAAATTTCAATCATTGAACATCAGACAGAAAATTGCGTAATAAAAATAAATGGCATATATATAATGGCATTTTCATTAGTAATAGGCAAGATATATGGAAAATAATTAAATAGGTTGTAAGATGTAGCCTCCACAATGCGTATATATAATTATAGAATACGTAAAGGAGTGATGATATTATGACATATCAGAAAATTACGATCCCTCTGGATCATGGCAACCGCAACATGAAAACTGCTGAAGAAGTATTTACTTCCGGTCTTGTGGAGAGCGACTTAAAACCGGTGCTCGGAGAGTACCTGCAGTACAATGGGAAATACTATTCCCTTACCGGAGAGCGTATCCCCTATATGAGGGACAAGACCCTGGACGATAGATTTTTCATTCTTACCCTGTTTGGCATCGGTAAAGAACTGGAGAGGCGCACACAGCCCCAGAAGGATACCATTTACCAGGTAGAACTTCCGGTGGGGCTGCCTCCGAAGCATTATGGCGCTCTTTTTGAGAAGTTTGGCCAGTATTTTGTAAGACCGGGTGTACAGCGGTTTACTTTTAACAAAAGGGAATACCTGGTGCAGATTACGAAAGCAGCTGTATTCCCCCAGGACTATGCTGCAGCAATGACAATTTATCCGCAGATCGCAGCATATAACCGTGTAGTAACCGTGGACATCGGTGGATTTACTTTAGATTATTTGCTGCTTCGGGAGGGCAGACCGGATCTGTCAGTATGCGATTCCCTGGAAAAAGGTGTCATTACGTTGTATAACCGGATTATCTCCCGTGTCAGCTCCGATTTCGATATGCTCCTAGAAGATACGGATATTGATACGATTATTCTTGGCAAAAACAGTGATTACAGCGACAGCGTAATCAGACTGGTAAAGCAGATGACAAAGCAGTATGTCGATGATTTCCTGGGGGCATTCCGGGAGAGAGGAATCGATCTAAAAACCGGATGCATTGTGTTTATCGGCGGTGGAGCGAAATTACTCAGGGAATACTTAGAGAATACGGACAAGATCGGAAAATGTGTTTTTGTTGAGGATATCTGTGCGAATGCAAAGGGATATGAAATTTTGTACCAGGTGCAGAAAAAGAGTGGCAGGTGATTGCTATGGCTGCAGAAAAGAAAAATCCGTATGTGATGACGATAGGATTCCGTAAGAACAATCCCGAACATATCCAGGTGGCAGAGTTCCTCAATTCGATGGGGAGAGAAAAGGCCCAGTACATTGTAAAAGCGGTTCTCACATACAGGACACTGGAAGAGAAGGGAGAAGTACCGCAGACAGGTGGGGCAGTGTCCTATGATTATGAAACAATCAAAAGCATCGTGTTACAGATCATGCGTGAGCAGGGTGCTGATGGGAAGCTACCTGCGGTGCAACCGGAAACAGCTTCCTTACAGCCGGAAACCGAACCAAAAAAGCAGATCACAGAAGAGGATCCGTTAATAGGCTTCGACGAATCTGCGATGCAGGGTATCATGGCATCCCTCAGTGCTTTTCAGAATCATCAATAAAAAACCGGCAGATACATATCAGTTATGTGTGTCTGCCGGGTTTCATTTTATACAAAATGTAAAATAGTTGATAGTAGAGCAACAATCAGAAAACAGATGCTTGCGAATCCAGCCATGCAAGTCAGTGTTTTAGTGTAATAGGGTAGCAATAATGATCAGTTTCTAAAGCTTATAGGTACTATTTTTTGTGAGAATGAAGAGTAAAAGTGGTATAATTAAATAATACGAGCAAGGAAATCAAAATATGGTTTCACCTTGAATTTTTAATAAGAAGGGGAGTATCCGATGGATTTTGAGAGATGGAATGAAAAATTTGCAGGATTCAGTGTTTTTATTAATTCTTTACAGGAACAGCTAAAACCGTATGCTGAAGAGTGGAAGGCAGTTGAACAAAACGCAAAAAGTCTCCTAATAGATTTTACAGAAAAAACAAAGCCGCTTCGCGCATTTAACATTTTAGCGGATCATCAATTTACATATTGGAACCCGTTGCAGAGTGATGACGTAGAAAAAATACTTAATTCTTATGACGTAGACCAATATCTTTTAGAACGGATAGAGGATAAAGGGTTTATTGACTATGATACCTTATGTAAAGAAATGGAATCGTCGGAATTGCTATCAGCTACAAATAAGTCAATATTACAGCAAACGGTTAAAGCAATAGAGGCAGAGCTGTATGATTTAGCATTAGTAGGAGCTGTGATAGTGTTTGACGGAGTTTTGACAGAAGCAACAAGTAATGCTTCAACAAATATTTCAAGGAGAATTGAAGATATTAGAAACAAGATGGAGAAATTATCGGATGAGGAATGGGAGTGCTTGGGAGAAAAAGAAATAACTGTGTTTGGTATGTATATTACATGGACAAAAACAATGGAGGGATTTCAAAGATATAGTGAGTTTGACAAGCCTGAGACTGAACCCAAAAGTTTGAATCGCCATTGGATTGCTCATGGAAGAAAAACTACAATAGCTACGAAACTGGATTGCTGTAAAATGATAAATGCGCTATATGGACTACTTTGCATTGGGAATCCTGCACTATTAAGTTCTTAAGTTTGTTGGGGCAAAGCAGAAGTTAGTCGTGCAATTCTTTTTCTGAAGCGTGGCAGTAGAAGTTACTAATGCAATCAACCTAACTAAGAAAAAGTGCAGCCTGTTTGTAAGAAATGGGCTGCACTTACCATATATATAATATAGAGGTATTTATTTATGATATTTTGCTGGCTGAAGTTGATTCCTCGATCAGAGCTCTGGCGGTGGCGCATAAGACGTTAAGATCAGACTCTGAACACTGGGAAATTAGCAACAGCAGGTCATTGTACGCAGATGTAGTCCGGTCTTGGGGGAAGATGCAGGAATCCGCAGATATGTGCATATTCCGGCAAATTTTATAGTAAAGTTCGAGACTGGGGCTACTTTGGTTTCTTTCAAGCTCTTTATAAAACGTTGTGGAGATATTTAAGTATTCTGCACATTTGGCCTGCGTGAGGTTCATATTCTTGCGTGCGTCTTTTAGCTGAATGCTGAATAGTTTGTTATCATCGAATAATAAAGGCATCTGTCCACCTCCCTAATGGTAGTGTAAGAGCATACCAAAGAAAAGTAAAAAAGCAGACAACATACCAAAAAGGAAACTAATAGTTTCCTATAACGGCCTCATACCTCTAAGTATTATAAGTATGGGGCGGTAGAGAGTATTGGCTGACTTTTTTGCGTCTGGAGGGAATCCCAAGCTGCTAAAAAAAGAGTTGTTTATTCTGCAGCAGTCTGCACCCATTCGGGTAAGGTAACAGCATACCAAAAGATAAGTTCATATAGTACCATACATGAAGAAGACAGTCCGAAGCTTAAAAAGCATCGGAGTGTTTTCTTCTTTTTTGTCCGGATCAGGGGACCGCCATCCTCCGCATGATCAGAAAAATACAAATCATACGGAGGAGAAAATGAAGGACAGATATACAGATGCGATCCAGAACCGCTTCACAGCGTATCTGCAGGCGGCAATCGCGAATAGAAAAGCAAGCTATTTTGGGAAAAGAAATAGAATCCTTGCAAAGGAGATTGTGTTCGAGGATCAGAGCTATAAAAGTTATCTGGATTTTGAAATCCAGTATCACGATTACCAGGTGGAACAGTCGGCATTTATCGTGATGGACTGGGAACGCTTTGAAGAGTTTATCACAACGTTAGAAAGCAGGGGATTATTCCATGCGTTAGATGGACTCAAGGAGAGGCATAAGAAGATCCTGTTTGCGAGGCTTTTTGGGGAACTTACCTTCCGGGAGATCGGAGAAAAATTTGGAATGACGGAAAAGCAGGCGGAAGCCGTCTATTTCTACATTATCACAAAACTGCGAAAAGAAATGGAGGGGAAGCGTGATGAATTTTGAAGACCTGCTAAGAAGAGCCAAGGAAGGAGAGGCGGAAGCCATTCGGCAGATCCATCGGATGTACCGGCCACTTCTTATTAAGAATGCCATGGAACTTGGGATATTTGATGAAGATCTGTACCAGGAATTGTGTGCAGCACTCCTGCAGTGCATCCGGATGTTCACCATATAAGAAATTTTTGTGGATAAGCTGTAAGAAATAAGGGTGCCCTGGCGTATAAGATAATATGTCGCTAAAGGTGGTGTAGCAGACCTGCGACATCGCAAAAGTCAAAACCGACCTTTAGCGACACTTTTTATGCCGGAACCAGGCGGAAAAAAAGAGTCTTAAAAGGTATACCTTTAGCGACACATATTTTAGTCAGGAAAAGAGGTGAGAACATGGACTTTGGTTATGTAAGAGTATCCACAAAAGAGCAGAACCCGGATAGACAGATCAAAAAACTGTTAGAGCTTGGAATTGATCAGCGGAATATTTACGTGGAGAAGAAATCCGGGCATACGTTTTGCAGAGAAGTATATGATATGCTGGTGAACCACGTTATGCGTGAGGGAGACCGGCTTACTGTTACGGAGTTAAAGAGATTTGGTAGAAACTATGTGGAGATCTATCACGAATGGCAGCACATTACAAAGGAGCAGCGCATGGACATCCGGGTAGCAGATATGCCGATCTTAGATACATCCAAGGACAAGAACCTGATGGGACAGGTAATATCGGATGTGGTGCTGGCACTACTATCATATGTGGCAGAGAGTGACTGGGAGGAGCGACATGAGTTGCAGAGGCAGGGAATTGAAGTTGCCAAGGAACAGGGCAGACACCTGGGACGGCCCAGAGTAATCTATCCGGATAACTGGGAAGAGTGGTATGGCAAGTGGAAAGAAAAAGATATCAGCTCCAAAGAAGCAATGACAATCATGGGACTTAAAAAGGACAGCTTTTACCGGCTTGTAAAAAAATGGGAAGAAAATCAGGGAAATGATGAGTAAGTGTGTCTTTATACTGTAGAGATTAAACTTAGGAGGACAACCAGATGGAAGGAAAACTATATTATGACAAAGCGTCAGGCAGGTACAGCTTCAGTTATAAGGATAGCGATGGAGAACTTCAAGACTATGGAGGAATCCACTGCGGAGAAGGGTTCGAGGTACTTTTAAATGATGTATGGGTGCCAACCAGAATGGAAATGTCTGGAGAATGGTATTTTGTAGGACTTTTGGGCTTGAAACTTGATGGACTTACGGTGAGGAGGTAGAAATATGTCAGAAAATAGAGACTTGCCATTAGAAATTTGGACGGAGATGGCACAAAAGCAGCCCAAATTAGAAGAAATGGGAAAGTATATTAAAAAAATTGTGGAATGGGATCCGACCTTGAATGAATACGATGCCGTTAGAATCTGTAGATTCCGCCAGATATACTATGATGATTTAGAAAAGTTCCTCAATATTGTTTATTATTACAGACACTCAAGAAGACATGAGAAATCAGCAAATGACGGTATGTTGCTTCGTTTGGCTGAAATGGCAAGCAGAATAGAGATTGCAGAGAAGACAATACGAAGTGAGCAAAAACAGGAAAGAATTGCCTATTTTAGAACTTTGGTAGAAACCGGAATAAGGCCTACGCAGCTTATGGATTTACAGGAGGAAAACCTCAAAGGGAATCAAATTGAGATGTTGGATAAAAAAATAGGTGGAAATACAGTCTATGTTGATCTTGATGGTAGACTTCCGGAAATATCCGATGAGACAAAAAATATGTTGGTCGCAGATGAACTAGGCTTTTATTTTCATGATACACTTCATCGTTGTAGAAGAATGATTTATGCTGCGATGCTACAAAAATCAGATATTCACATTCACGATATTCGCTATTTTGCGTTACATAGAAAAGCATTGTATTTAAACTTCGAGAATCTTAAACGAGGAAGATACGTGGTACGTTATAAGAAAAAGAATCCTAAAAAATAATATGGTGTTTGTAAAGTAATTGCTAATGCTACGGAAAGAAACTTAGAAAAAGACAATGGACTGATGGTTTAGAACCAACCGTCAGTCCTATTTTTGGGCACGTAAAATACTTTTGAGATTTTCCGGCATTTTTAAGATAGCTTCAGATTCACTTACAAAACAGTTCGATAATAAATGACTTAGTTCTGCAGAAGAACATTCAATGCTCTGAGGAGTATCTGCCATAATAAGCCAGTTGTCGGTTGATGCTTGAAGTACTTTTGAAATCAGCACAAAAATTTAAAGGTTTGCTTTCATGATAGAGATGCATAATTGATAAGGCCAAGAGAGTATGATACAATTTATTATAATGATTATGTAGCACTGGTTGAGTGTAATAAATGACAATGTAGTATAGAAACTAAATTTTATAAAAAACATTTTTTGCACTTTGGGGATAGACGAGCATTTGTCACAATAAATAATGAACAAGGAGAGGTGGGAAGGTACATGAAGAAATTATTAGATACAAAATTTGTAGTCAGAAAAATATTATTGTTAATGATGATTGGAATTTTTTTAGTGGGATGTGCACATGATACTGATGAAAGTGGAGCAATTTATCAGAAGAGCGCTATTCCCATCGATTTTGGAATTGAATCGAGAACAGATTTAAACGGAGACGGAAAAGAGGACAGGGTGCGTGTGATCGATAGATGTGATGTTGGATCGACAACGATCATAGCGAATGTAAATGGCATAGATGTGGCAATAAAAGAGTATAGAGGATATTGTGAATCGACGGTTACTACCGGTGACTTAACAGGAAACGGGAAGGCAGATGTACTGTTGAAAAGAGCAACACGAGGAACCGATTCCGGCACTGTTAATATTTCTATTCTGCATTTGGAGGATACAGGCTGGGTGGAGTATCCATACAATTTTATTCATAATCCGGATATTGATTTAGAACAGCCAGATACATTTGATGATGAAGGCTATCTCGGTGCTACGTTGTTTGAAAATGATGGAAAGATAATGGTTCGTTTTATTTCATTCCGGGATAATGATAAAAGCCAAAATACAGTAAAATGCACAGAAGCGTCTTATTGTGAAGATGGCTGGTATATAGAGGACATTAAAATGATTCCGGATTTCTTCAGTGATGATAAATATGAAAAATTATTAGCACCGTTATATGAGACGGAAAACGTTAATGAGGAAAAAACAACAGAGCAAAATCCGGAAAAAGTAGATGATAGTGTAGAAGAATTTTCCATGGATGAAATCAAAGAATTGTTTTTTGGTGAGTGGAAAGTCACGAAATTGCTTGGTTTTACAGAAATACAAAACGATTATACGAATTATCCGGAGGGGCATGACATCATAGGCAATCATATTGTGATAAATGAAGATGTATTTTCCAGTGAAGGACTTGAAAAATATGAACGTTATCAATGTGAGGTTTTAGAACCTTCTTATGAGGTATCTCCTATAATAGATCGTAATTGGATCTATAATATAAGTGAAGCCGTAAAAGAAGATCCGGAATTATATGACTGGATTCTAAATTATGATGAATTTCAGGATTTGGAAATAAGAGGCACAAGAGATGGAATAAAGGGAAAATCTCCGGCAGTGAACATAATGATTTCCAGTGATAAGCAGTTTGTTATTCTTTACATGGATTGTGCTTTTTATCTTTTGGAGAAAATATAATCGGAAAACATAATTAAAGGCTCCACTCATTCTCAATGGAGTCTTTCTACGAGTGAGATTTCTTGGTAATGGGAAGAATGAAACCAAGACCAAGAATTGCTAAGATTCTTGAAGTGTAAAATCGTATTTGATTTAATGAGTCTTTAGTATGTACGAAATAGATTGCCATATGAGTCAGGCTAAAATAAATAGTGAGTTATAGAGTTCATACATTTTTTAAGAGTATTATTCTATGTCGATTAAAATCAAAAAGAAAAATGACGCTCAGTTTATTCTCGATATATGAATGTTATAGCTGAATAGCGGTGCATGAAGAAAGATAAAGGCATTAAACTTAATTTTCGCATATAAAATAATAGTCAACTACAATATACATTCTTGCTAGACTATTGCCTGTAAATTGTTGAAATATAAGGAACCGCCGTACATAGAACTAACTATATGCACGGCGGTGAGAGTGTGCGATCAATCAACAAAGGTTGGCTTTTTACTGCATTCTAATTTCTAATAAGGAATTTTGTTGTAAGAGTACTTTTGCCCATTACAGAATAAAGCCATTTCATCATTTCTTCGATCGACAAGACCACGTAATCTTTTGCCGCCTGCTAAGGTAAAACAAAAGGCATTGGTAACTTTCTGAGCCATTTCTTCAAGCTGAGAGGGTGAAAAAGGTACGCCATAATCACTATAGGTTCTCGAACTGCCTAATAAAGTTTTCATATCATTTGAAGACAGAGCCTTAGGAACATTAAAGGTCAAAGAAACTAGAGCATCAAATTGATTTTGACTCATTTTATTATAGACTTCTTCATTTTTAGCATTTACCTTACCTTCTGCAACAGCAATATCGTCTGTTAACAGTTGATCAGCTTTAGACTGAGTGATTGAACTAGTAGATGACAATCCGGCACTCACCAGTTCTTTTTTTGAATCGGCATCGGAAAGTGCCTTATTCGCAGTGTAAGTTCTGGACTTAGATAATAAATGTCCCCAACCAACAGTTGGGTAACCATTTGCATCTGCATATACGGAGAGACTGCAGCTTTCATATTTTTTGATTAAGTTGATTCCCGTTGTGCTTGTGTTCATAAAATACTCCTTTTTAAAATGTTTGGGTAACCTAGGTTGCTGTTCTTTTGCTATTTTGTAATTACAAGAGTTAAAAAGAAGAAAAGAAGAATAATGTAAACATTAAATATGGAAGAGTGTTAGGAGTCATTTGCAGTATTTTTTCTTTTAATGGATACGTTGCTGACCATTGTATTGAACTCTGAAGATTATAAATATTAAAGCCTGTGTCTTGTAAAACGGACTTTTTATGCTAAACTTTAAAGGAAACGAAAATCTATTTTTTTGAAAAGCATTTTTGCTAAGGAGCAAATAGTCAGTTTAAAAAATGGGTGTCATCCATAGAAAAAGGAGTGTTAACAGGCAGGTTAATTCATCATTATTTGTTATTCAAAGGAGACATTTACAAATGAATTATAAGCAGAATGCAAAAATCAATGCTCAAATCAATTAAGTAAAGAATCAACGTCGGTAGTTAAAATCGATAATACATGATATGTTATGGGATTTGTGTGGAGAGACATTGAACTTGGAAAAATCTTTACATTCAGCAATAGCAGAGAAAGATTTGAATACTTCAAAGGCTAGATGCAACGTTTACAGGACTAGATGTCATTGTAGGTATCTAACCAACAGGTCATCACTGGTTTGATCTTGGTGCGTATTATGGGAATGAGAGCATTCTTATGATTATGGTAACTCTTAGGCGGTAAGGTAGATTAGGAAACAGCATGACAATAGCTAAAGCAAGAATGACAGAAAGACTGTGAAGACAATGCAAAGCTAGTTACCGAAGGACGGCATGGAGGACGTGGAGGTAGAAATGAGCTAGTCATCAGAACTCCCGGAGAAATGTCGAAAACTAAATTACTCATAAGAATGATGTTGGTTTTGAGCAATAACGCAAGATTTGATATTTACGCTTTTTTAATGAGTAAGTGAAAAGATGGTAAATATGGTTTCTGACTCATAATGTTTGGTTTGAAGATTCATTGAGCACTCAGAGAATCTATGAAGGATTTTTTTCCTCATTTTCTCGTTGTTTACAGTATTCCCAGAAATTTGCGATAAATTCTTCAACACACTCTCTCGGTTCCAGTGAGATAGGTTCTAATTTGTCCAGTTGATGAAGCAGAGAAATCACAACATCAGCATCAAATTGCTCGTTAGAGGCACAATCAATATACCAATTCAGAAGTTTTTTTAATTCCTGAATATTCTTTGTTTTTTCTTCGACATTCATGGTTTAATTATTTCCTTTTACATATTCTCAAAATAAAACCCCTTCATTATATATATGGTCAAATCAAAAGCAAATCTTACAAAAAATAGAGTTTTTTGTCGGACCTTGTCGAAAACCTTGTCGAAAATATGTATATACACAAAAGACATACAGAAATATGAAAATAAGATTTTAGTTAGAACTTAAAGTGTGATATAGTAAATAACATAGTTTACCCCATTGGAAGTTATGTAAATAATGATATTTTCTTAGATATAGGGAAATTTGATGTTTTAATTGATACTATATTCTGACTGTGTGGTGTAATAAAGAGAGGAGAATATTAATGAAAATAATTCCATCATCTATGGCTTTTCAAGATAGCAAACTTAACAAGATTCATACATATTCGGAAGGCAATAGTGTTCCTATATTTGATGTTTGTAGCTTTAATGGATTAAATCAAATAATAGGCTATGCAAAGTATATTAATCCAGATAAAAAGATTCTATATCGTGGTGAATGCAGGTTGCATAATAGTATGCGGCCAAGTATCAATCATACTATTAGTTCGCAGAACGCTCGTGATAAAGCAAATAATCGCATTAATAAAATGATTACTGATGCTTTGTCAGACGATGCGTTTAGCAAATATATACGATTAAGTAAAACAAATGATCAAGATAGATTTATACTAGAATCTGTGTTACAACATTATGGAATAGCTACACATTGTATTGATGTTGTAGATAATCATTGGGTGGCGCTGTGGTTTGGACAAAATGAGTGCATTAAAAGAAAAATGCTAAATACATATTTTCAATATCAATCACGAAAAAAAAATATTTATGAGTTAATTGATATTTCAAAAAACAGTGAAGATTTATATCAATATGTTGTTCTGCTTGCAACAGAATTTCAAAATGAAAGTAGTGGGATTTCCATTACAAATACTACTATTACAATAGATTTAAGATCTGCTGTACCATCAACGTTTCTACGGCCTCATGCTCAGCATGGTTGGATTATAAGGAAAAATACACATAGACCTGATGATAATTATGATTTGGCAGAAAATGTTATTGGCATTATAAGAATAAGAACGGATCTTGCTGCACAATGGCTAGGTAATGGTAAATTATTGTCTGTAGAAAATTTATTTCCATCTCCTGCATTTGATCAAGGTTATGATGTTTTGCTGAGTAGAAAAGATTTATTTGAGGATACCATTAATACTATTGCCAAATATATTTATTAATGGAGATTATTAAATTCAGTAGAGGTATGTTGTATATTCTAATCTCTTGCATAATGAAATGGTCATTATAGATATAATGAATTATATGTACTCATAATTAGATATCAAAAGAAAAAGGTGCCCCTAATGAGGACACCTTATGTTGCATTACTTTTGTGCGATGTATCAATAACAATCTTGGCATCTAGATAGTCTGAAAGCGACAAGAGAACAACTTTACGTAGATCCTCGGTTAGCTTGATAAACTGATTCAGATCCTGATTTTGGTAAATAGCTTCAGATAACTCATGCAGGATGCCGGAATTGTTGATGGCTTCTGTCACGATAGATGAAATATCTTCAGCGTAGGCTATATGAACCTGAAGACTGTGAAGAGAAACTTCTTTTACATAGACAGATGCGGCTGTCCTGATCTTATCACACAGATTATTATAAGCATTTTTATATTTACTTTTTAGAACAGAGATCGGAATGTGATCTCTGTTATTTTTTAGTACCAAAAGCAACCGTCGGAGCTCTTCAACGTCTAGAAACTTCTGGGTACAGTTATCATTCTGCATAGGATACCCCCGTAAGGGCTGCCACAAAGAACAGTCCCAGATTATTATGCACTCTGTTCTGCAACCGGATAAGAATCCGAAGTAAAGGAAATATTGTAGATTCTTCTGGAAGTTTCAAACCGGACATAATCCGTGGAAACCTCTAGGATAGACTTTACCACAGCCGTTCGGATGCACTGTCCCTCGTAGAGATAAAGGGCAGGCATTCCCGGAACGAGAACATTGGCAAGCGTACCGGTAACATTCACGATGTGTTTTGTTCTATTGCGTAACATAAGCATTCTCCTTTGAAATTATATTTGTGAGTATATCTGCGATATATTTGGCGCAGGCCCTTTCTTCCTTTGTCTGGGGTCTAAAGTGAAATAAAACAACACAGCCAAGTGGTTTTGATACAGTCCCGATGGGATAGAGACTGTCCAGATAGTAGGTGCAATTATCGAATATCGGGATTTTTTCTGCAGCCTGATAGTGATACACCTGAAGCTCATTTATCAACTTACGAACAGGGCCTGATAAAGGGTAGTTGTCCGAAAGAGCGATCCCTCTTGCTGCCAGCACAAACTGTGTAGAGCAGATGGCACAGGCGGTAGAACTGCTTTTTGCAAATGCTTCCAGATATTCATTACAAAGAGATAAGAGTGTCCGCATTTCCTCGTATTTTTTAAGCAGAATTGTCTGCCCGCTTGTACGAATCTCCATGGAATCTTTGGGATGGATTCCAAGCTTATCCCGGATTTGTATGGGAAGAACGATTCTGCCAAGATCATCAATTGTCCTTATAGTACCTAAAGATAATGGATTATTCATAGGATTCCTTTCTTAGGGGATCTTTAGAAGCATCCCCATTCTTATGCGGCTTTCTGTCTGTTAGCCAGTTCTTCTTTTGCTTTTTTGATAAGGTACGGTGCCATAGCCATTTCCCAGCAGTTAATGTAAGATCCAACGCGGGATAAGCATTCATAAAGATCCAGATCACTCATGTTTGCGTAGGCTTTTCCAGTACTGACAAAGGAATTAGGCTTCATATACGTACCACCATTGGCATTTTGCACAGGGATTCCTTTCCCGTTTTCGACTTCGATGTACCAGGGAAGCTTACGGACATTCCCCTTGGCATCCTTTGTGGCACGGATCAGTTTGAATTTTGTGACCTGTGCATAGCCGTCTTTATCGGGGGAACCAAATATCTTTTCTTCCAAAAAACTGTAACTTTCGACGCAAGCTTCGATCCTGGAGAGGAAAAACTTTACCTGCTCTGGGGAAAGGTTGGCAGATACAGTTACTGCTTTATCACCGGTGCCTTTGGAATAGTCCTTCATTAAGATACCGATTAAAGAGTACCGTTTTCTGCCGTCAGCATCTATTTCACCGTTTGCATGGATGTGGGCATAGCTATGGATCCCTGCAGATTTCAGTTTATCCTGGAACTCTACCAGGGTCTTGCTGTTCTTATAGACAGCAATCTGGTTGGAAATATATTCTTCATTTTTCATAAGATACCTTCTTTCTGTGATAGTAGTACCTACTCACTTAATTTCATTAATTCATCCATGGTGCTTGCTACTGCAACAATAGTTACGGAAGTGACGGTATTTGTTGGATACCCGTTTCCCTTACAGAACTGCATAAACAGATCGGAAAGTTCCTTGGTATCATAGGGTCTGATATCAAAGCTTGTCTCGTCTGTTGGGTTGTTTGCAGTTTCAAAGCAGATATGGACGATCATGGCACGGCAGAGAGTGGTCTTGCACTCTGCCAACCAACCGTGCTTTTTAATAAATTCTTTGACAGTCATTCCGTATCCTCCTCTAAGCTGCATATTTCTGGTTGATTTTTGCAATCAGAATTTTACCAAGGGTTGTGGGAAGCTTACTAAGATCGCTGATGTCGATAAAACCATCCCCATAGATCCGCTTGATATTCGGTTTATCATCCCCGATAGCTGCGGCAAAGAGTGTAATACCTTTTCTTTCATATTCTGCCTTGATTCCCCGAAGATCCGCTTCTGCTGCAGTACCCCAGTAACCACCACTTCCAGCAGGCTGTCCATCGGAAATGATAAACAACAGCTTGCAGGGTTCCGGGCGTGTCATGAGGCGTTCTGCTACAAATCTCAGGGCTGCGCCGTCACGGTTTCCGTCACGTGCCGACATATCCATCAAACGGAATTTGTCATTGCCGTCTACGGAATCAAATTCGGCATAGGCAAAGAGATCAACGTCGTAGCATTCCGTATGACCATAAACTGCAATCGGGATATTCAAAGATCTGCAGAAGTCATAAAGAATAATGGATGCAGATCTGGCATAGGTAATTCTTTGTTTGCTGGACATGGATCCGCTTTCATCGTTTAATATGGCAATCGCAATATCCATACTGTCGTCCGGGAGTTTCCTCTTATAGAAGATCTTTCCGTCTCCCCTGAAGGCATTCCGTACATTGATCCGGCGACCCATGGGGAGATTATCAAGCTTTGCTCCTTCTTTTTTAACCTTCAACTTTTGGGATACGCATTTTTGAAGTCTTTTGGAGATAAGTAACAGTGGTGGTGCTACCTGCTTATAACTTTCCTTGTAGTGGGGAGCCACATGGAGCATCCGGTGGATTTTGACATCGACCTCTTTATGGGCGTTGCCATAACGGATCTTATCGGACTCCGCCTGCAGTTCTTCGGAAAGCTCTTTCTCACATTCGTCATAGGTCATTTCGGTGGCTACCTGTGTCAGAACCTTGCCCATGTCAGCAGTGGCATCGTTAAGATACCCACTTCCTTCATAAGTGGTGTCTTTTGTGGTGCTGCCGGTTCCTTCTGTTTCAAAGTCGTCGGTCTTTGCAAGCGCAATACGGCCGGCTTCCTCATCTAAGACTTTTTGAATTTCTTTTCTTAATTCTTCCTGCTCATCTGGATCAAAGGAGGTTTTCCCGATTCCTCTTGCCTGTTTTCCGGTTCCGTTTGGTGCGCTACTCCCACTTGCTACCTGCTTTTGCATAGCAGCTTCAGCTTTTTGGGGATGTTTCTTAAGTTCCTCAATGTAGTCCTGCATATAGGGCCAGAGCAAGAGCAGGATATGATTGGCTGCAACAAAGCGTTCTCTTCCGTCATCGGAATAGGCTGCATTGTCAATGTAGGGAATACAGTCATTGATGACATCTAACAAGGGTCCACAATAACCTCCAAGATTGTTAATATCGCCACTCTTCGCATACTGGATCAGCAGATTGATGAGAATAGCCACTTCAAAATGCACGTTTTTCATTTCATCACTTACAGAATCCATGGTCTCAGCAAATTTTAAGTTGTTCAGAAGAATACTGTAACGAACCGTACCCTGGAAGGCATCGCACATTCTGCTCTCGATATAGACATCCTCCATGATATTCACAAGCTGGTGCGTGACTAAGGAGACGGCAGAGAGTACGGCTTTGTCATTCTTTGCAAATGCTGTCTTAATCTGTGAAAGCGCATTTTCCTGGGGAATAGTCAAATCATCCGGCTCTGCTGGATAGAATCTCCCTGTGGAAAGTGTGCTATGGTAAAGAGCAAGCATATCAAAATCAGAATACAGAATATGCCCGCACTCATGGGATACCATACCGTACAGACTAAGATGCTTAAGCTTCCTTGTCGGAAAACGTCTTGTAAGGAAATTCCCGGCGTTAATAGTAATCACACGATTATCCGTGAATGCAGCTTCAGCGTCTTCAGAATCGTCGTAGAAGGTTTTAACACGGCTTGAGCGGTGATATCTTTTGGTAATTCCTTCCGCAATATCCGTAAGATATGCGGCATACTGGGGAGAGGAGAAGAACTCCTCATCCGTCAGTTTCCCTTTCTTTTCGGCAATCCGTTTATGGATTGCGATATGTGATGTTCTCATTTTTTTGTCGATCCTCCTTTGTTTGCTGGCAGATGCTCCCCTAACAATTCCTCCACGGTGTATCCGAAATACAAAGCCATGGCACATAGTACGTGCGCTGGGGGTAAATACCTTCCGGATTCATAGTAGGAGATACTGCGTGGGGAAATCCCAAGATGCTTCGCCAATGAAACTTGCGACAGTTTATGGCGAATACGCAGATATTGTAGGTTCATTGCCAGATTTGCTTTTAACTTTTCTTCTTTTTCGGGCATAGGGATTCCTCCTTATGCTGCAAACTTCTGCTCAATGCAGGTATTTAAGATTTCTTCCCGGCACTCAGGATCCGCAGAAGCAGATGCAAGAATCGTGTATTTTGCAGATTCCAATGCGTTTCCGCTGACCATATAGGACTGTACCCAGGAGATCAGTTCCCTGACACCGCAGCTTCCGTCTGTAATCATAGATTCTTTACAGTGCTCATTTACATCCATGACGGTCGATGCCATCAAAGTTACCGTGGATCTGTCGGTGCAGCCGGTGATGTTCATGGCACGTTCTGTAAGGATGGATACACTGGGCGCATCCATGTCAAAGACCAGGTTCATTCTGGAAATTACCGACTGGTTCATGTCACGGCATCCGGCATAGTTGTTATTTGTGGTAATGATCACAACCGTATCGGGATGTCTGTGAATGACATCACCGGTCGTAAGAGTAATACTGGCACAGCGGTCAAGCAGTGCATTTAGACCTACCAGGACTCCAGGATTAGAAATTACGGTAGGCTCCTGGATCTCGATGACATAGCCATTTTTCATGGCTTCTACGAGGGGAGTCTCCACGTAACGAAAGCGCTGTCCGGTGGATGCGCCTTTAGATTCTGCCCTGGCATCCGTCTCCATAACTTCTAAGAGCTTCTGATAGACTTCATCTTCGGAAACGTCATCCTTATAAATCCCCGTGAGCTTTTCATAAGCGGAAGAGGGATCCATCTGTAAATCCAGGAAGGTCGGATATTCTTTTACACCGGTGTGATCTTTTTCATTTTCCGGAAGCATCTGCCCGAGAAAATCATAGATTTCAGTGTTTGCAGAGCAGGTATAGGACAGATAAGGAAGACCCAGTCCTGCAGCAATCGCTTTGGCAGCCTCTGTTTTACCGGTTCCCGCAGGCCCGCGCATCATAAAATTACGCATGGGCTGCGCAGAAGACGTGGTTGCTTTTGCGTGGGCGCAGATGGTAACTACTTCCGGGGGAATGACATACCAGTCCTCCAGTGTGGGAATTAACAGCTGTTCGGTAGCGGAAAAATCTCTTTCGGAAAACTTATATTTCCCGATCAGATCTTTCTTGTCTGTGACTACGGAAGCTTTCACTCTGGGAGTTGCTGTTAAGATTTCAAACTCACCAAAAAGTACACTGGTAGGAGAGTAGTTGCCGTTCTTTAGATTCATTTCTGTAAGAAGGGGGATATTACCGGTACGTGAATCGGCAATCTTAATTCCGGTATCTCCGAGATTTTTGGCATTTTCAATACGACGGTAGAAATTATCACAGAGTATAAATGCTGCTTTTTCTGCGGTTGCCATATCGGAAAATCCGGCTTCCTTACATTTTAGAAGAGTATCATAATTTTCCTTAAATTCTTCGTCCTTCATAGCTTCCGGAATCAGGGTAAAAAAGAGGGCACTGCCGGTACAGCCTTTTTCCGATAACATATATACCGTTGCGTTGCTGTTTGCATCCGCAAAGCAGCCTGCCCGAAAGGATCCGCTCTTTTTATTAAATACAACGACATGGATCTGCCCGGTTCTGCTGTGGTATTCTGCCATGATCTGCTCATTTTGTGTACCAATCGCACTGTTTGACATAGAAGAGGAGATGGTCGTGTCCATTTCCATGTATTCCATCAGTGCCTGTAAAACAGGACCGTGGTAGGTAGCCACTGTGGTAGTTGTATTGTACTTTGATTTGTCGGTACTGCTTTTTGTGTGAGCAGCCTTATCAAAGGGTTCCGGCAGACCAATATTCCAGGTCCATTTTTCGTATAAGCGTGTGTTAGCCATTGTTTTTCATCCTCCTTATATCCAGGATACCTGTATGGTATTCCCGGCAATCTTTGCCTCTAATTCATTGTCACCAAGTACACAAATCAGTTCCTGCCAGTAGTTCTTCCCCGGAAATGCATCCAAAGAGCACAGGAAACGTTCCTTTTTCTGGCAGTTGATTACAATGTCACCATTTTCCTTGATCGTAAGTTTGTTATGCCCCTGTGCATGAAGCTCTGTGATCTGTTTGTCGAGAATCTGTCGGCCTACCAGATCAAACCATGCCTTTACATCAACCACCGCAGGCTCTTTTGGAATGGATGCCTCGCAGTCTTCCGCATTCTCCGGAAGGAAGTTTCCGATGGTCATGGGTTCAATATGGATCCGCCCATAAAAATCAAAAGATACATCCGCATGGGTATAAGCAGCCATGTTTTCCACCTGGATCCGTACCGTGTCACCGTCCATGAGATTACGCAAGGTAGGTTCTTTGTCCCATTTCCAGACAGCATCCGGATAGGCAGATTTTAATTTCTCAGAGATCCGAAGCCTGTACTGTGTCATAAGCACCTGCACATCCTCTAAAGAGAGTGTCATGCCGCTCGCCCTGTTTGGGGATAGGATCTGAATACTTTCATTGCTTTGTTGCAGCTTCCGCTTTCGATGCAGTGATTTGCTGCATTTCCTATTTGTGCATCTTTCAGTAGAAAGATAATGGATCAGCAAAAAGAGTACCCAGAGACCAAACAGAATTAAAATAGCAATCTGTCCGGGTTTCTTTGGTACCAGAAGTGCAATCGCGAGGATTACGGGCAGCAATATACGGTAGCTTGTGGTAAATACATTCTTTTTCATTGGATTCATCCTTTCTGATTTTGAAAATATGGAAATAAAAAAAGAGAAATCACAGTCGTGAAATAATCTCACGATTGCAATTCCTCACTTTTGTCCAGTGCATTAGGCACCAAACGGTAATCCTTCCTCACCACAGTCATCAGCACCGGAAAAACCGGATGTATCCGATTCGGGTGTGTTCTGCGGCGTGTTTTTGGGTTTGCTGGTGTGGGCATACCGCCAGTCATACAGTGTGACCTTGGCACGCCACCCCTCACTTCCGTCATTTCTTTTAAAGGTCTCAAGTTCAAGATCCCCGGTAATGGTGATAAGACTTCCTTTTTTTACTCCGGCATCTGTCAGCCGTTGTGCTGCTTCTCCGTAGAGAACACAGCTAAAAAAGTTGGGCCTTTCATGTTCCCCATAGCCTTTGTTTACGGCAAGACCAAACTGCACGTATTTGGTATTTTTCCCATTCGTGCTGGTCTTAAGCTCCACATCTGCGGTTGCTCTGCCGGTAGTAGTGATAGTTACAAGATCTCCCATTCTTTCTTCTCCTTTCTGGGTGTCAAAAATTTTTGTAATAAAAAAAGTGCCAAAAAAATGCCACTTTTAAAGATGGCAATTCTTTGACACTTATTACAAACTTAAACAACGTGTGCTTCTATCCCGAATGGGAATGCACAAAAATCAGTTACAAAATAAGAGTAGCATAGATTACAGAAACTGTCAAATATGAATTTCCTCATATCTATGACGATAAAGATATAGCAGCTGTAATAATGGTAATAATTCCAGAAATCAAACCTATACCACTAACGATATACGCAAAAATTTTTTTCTTTTTTAATTGTTCTAATTCATTTTTCAGTGTATAAATTTGTGCTTCTTTTTCAAAAAGACGTCCATCACAATAAAACAAGCACACTTCATATAGATTCTTCACTTTTATGGAAAGTTGTGGCATTTCCCCAAGATTAGTACATTGACAAATTTCCTCCGTCAATTCATTCATTTTCTCATATGAAAACATAGCCTTTTCAGCATGCAACTTTATAACTTTTTCTATTTTATTTATCACTTGATCCTTTTCAGTTCCTAAGTCCGCATGATACTTTTTGTATGCTAATGTATTTAAATCTGATAATATCCTATTATTTAGTGTTGTAATATCTGTAAGCACAATATTAAATGTATTAGAATTGCAAGACTTATATTCACATAGTAATCTAAACAGTACATTTTCATCAGTATCTAACAAACATCTTTTTACAATATCAATAACTGCTTTCTTATATTTTCTCTCATATATAAATCTTACTACTATAATTCCTACTAATAAGAAAAATGCTATAATACAAACTATTGCAAATGCAAAAGCATAGCAAATTTGAATAATTAATGATCCATCCATAATATTCCTCCATAAAGCAATCTTTAGATGTAACTATTCTAAGGAGACTCGAATAGAACTACCTCCTCATAGATGCACAAATTAGTTTAGGAGCAGTGAGAAAGTATGACTTATCATGCTGTTTTTTGCGAATGTATGGGGAGAGGTGAATAGTTACATATAAATTATATCGGAATAGTATTATAAAAACAATCCCCCTCTCATTATAAATGCTGATTAAATTATTCCGATTTCCAACGGCTCTAATTAACATCATGGTTGTAACAACAATTCAATCCATTTTCTCTGGTGATTTAGGCTATGTAACTTTAATATTTTCTTCTGCATCAGTTTTAGCAATATTTCCCGTTAACCAAGGTAATATCGTGCTACTGTCATGAATAATCTGAGTCTGAATCACAAGCCTATGAGTTTTGCCCATTTATATGAGTTGAAATACGATCTGCTGCTTCAGATACAGGTTCGCAATAGCAGATAGCACTGGGAACCTGGAATCACTTGTCCTGGCAGTTGTTACCAGGGTGCAGTAGTCGGTATCCTCATTGTTATAGAGTGCTTCCATGAGGGCAGTGGAATCCTTCAGATGAGAAATGTGATTTTCATTGCACAGGATAACTTCTGCAGCAGACAGATCCTGGTTTTTTAATAGCTGCATGACCTGTGATTCTAAAGGATCCAACCGGACAGAATGGAAAATACACAAAGCAGTTTTAAGCGGCACCTTGCGGGATAAGAGGAGTTTCACAAAAGTAAGCAGCTTGACAGGAATGCTGTTTGGCACCGCCTGAAGCTGCAGGTGGCCGATCAGAGCATAGAGTGCATCCACGCCCACATAATCTTCCCCACAGACTACAAGCTTTCGCTGTAAAAGTCTGTTTAGATACTGGTCGAACTCTTCCTCACTAAGGACATGGAGTTCTCTTTCTTTTTCATAAAACTCCTTTCGCAGTTCATCATAGGTTAAGATCCGGAAAGAAAGACAGGACCATAATACAAGTTCCATGGAAGTCAGACCATATTCCCTGTCTGCACAGACAATGGTGGGAAGTCCATGTTTATTGAATTTGAAGGTTCCAACAGCAGTGTAAAGTCTAATCATAGTTTTTGTCACTCCTCTAAAGTTTTTTATGCTGATAAAAAATAGTAGATCCGCAGTTTCTGCTTTGCTCTAAAGATCCCGGTGGAAACGACACTGTGGCTTACCTTATAGTAAGCGGCAAGCTCAGAGATGTTGTACCCACAGAGGCGGTTTAACAGGAACATTTCCATGTGCTTCCTGGCAGGTTCTGTCTGGTTATTTTCATAAGCCCTTAACATGAGCCGGGTTTCCAGATTGGAAAATGCCTGCTCGTTTGGATCCTTCAGCACATCTGAAAGTGTGAGCTCTTTGTCATCAGATAGCGGGGCGTCCAAAGAAACGGTGCTTCCTTGCCATTTGGCTGCCTTTCTACACTGGGAGAGCAGTGCGTGCCGGATTACAATGGATGCATATGTGGGAAAGGATGCGCCTTTATCCTGCCTGTACTGGATGGCTGCATGGCAGAGTGCCTCACAGCCGGTTTGGTATAGGTCATTGTATTCTAGTTCCTCCGTATTTTTGTTCATGCCTATGGTGTTAAGAATAATGTTCCTGATAAGATATAGGTGCCCCTCCACTAACTGTTTTTCTTTTTCAGTCATCATGCCTATTCACCCCCTTATGCGACTTTCACATGGTGGTTTGTAAGTACTTTTCTGCATTCATTCATCAGGCAGTCACACCGGTATTCGGAGAATTGTCCGATATGAGCCTGGGAGTCATTTAAGCAGAAGATATCCTGGATCCAGCGGTAAGCATCGGCTCTGGTAAAGATACCGTTCTTCCAGATGGCATCAAAGATTTTATGGGTTTCGATCCGTTTATGCCTAAGATCACCATTGGCAAGGGATCCTTTTGGTTCAAAGGTTCCGGCGTGGACACCTACATAGGAATCACATTCCGGGTAGCCGGAGCAGACATAAAGGTATTCCTCTAAAGCACGGTCCTTGTAGACGTAAGAGGCTTTTCTTAATACGGCAGTTTTGCCACAGTAAGGGCATTTCATGTTCTTGGGTTTCATTTTGGTTTTCATGGTGATCATCTCCTTTCTACGTAGGGAATACGTAATAAATAGTGTTTATAAGTATATTTTAGAAAAGGGTGCAGGCAGTGCCTACACCCGTGGAGCAGTTTCTACTGCAAAGATCTGCCAGACTGGAAAGAAAAGGAAATTATGAGAAGAGATTTGTAATTTCCGTAGTAATTCTGGGAATCACGGTATTATTAAAGATGTTGGTAAGTGCAGCAAGAAGCAGCGCACCCAGTACGACGGCAATGATGATCTTGACACCATCGGAAATGTAGAAATCGCCGCGCTCATTGCTAAGAGCGTTGTGGATACGGGTTTTCATGGATAAAATTTTTCTGTTCATTGGATTCTCCTTATGTTTGATAGGTGTACGGGTTACGAAAAATTTTTTACATGGGGTCACCTCCCTTACGCCTTTTGTCATTAAAAAAAGGCCCCGAGGGACCCGATGACTTCTATGGACAGGACGACCACATAAATAAGCAGGATGCAGAATAGCATCATCATGGAATATTTCTGCATCTGCTTGGGGCGTTTGGCGGCTTCTTTTTTCAAATTATTCTGCTCAATCTGCCGCATATCGAAAGAGAGCATCTTAAAGTACATCTGTTGATCGTCACCGCGCAGTGTTCCGATCAGCCCCCGGATGATATCCGATAACATGGTAGACCCCACACGATTTTGCAGGTGAAGCAGGGCATTTTCATAGTTGCCGGTACGCATATCAGCAATAGTGGTATCCAGTTCGGCACCAAGGTTTGGACCGGCAATCCGTCTGTAAGAGACAAGGAGCTTTAGAACATCCCTGTCGGTGGCAAGGCTCTGCCCGATGCTGATGCAGAACCTGGGAAGCTCGGCTTCGATAAGTTTCTTTCGTTTTTTAACGAGGTCGAAAGCCTTGTAGTAGGTAGAAAACCACATTAGAACCGCTAGTCCCAGTATCAGGAATCCAAAAAGTGGTGAGGATAAAAAAAGCGGCAGCGATAAAGCTGCCACAATGAGGGAAGTAAATAGTGCCTTCAGCGTATAAGTTTCTGGTGACAAGTAAATCCCTGCTATGGACAGGGTAAGGGCTAGCTTCCCACGTTTTATGGGATCCAGCTTTAGTAGCGGGCTGAATCGCTCTGCTATTTTGGTAAGGTACACATCGAATAGATTTTCCTTACCGATACCAGTCTGCTTTTTGGCAAGTAACATCATCTTGGATGTCTTTGGCGTAGGCACATCCACAATGGCACAGGATAGATGATATAGTCCAAGTGCGAGCAGGCCACAGGCAGACATTATAAGTAGTGTTGTCATAGGTTACCTTCTTTCTTACTTGTATTCCACAGGTTTTGACAGTGCCATGATTCTGGAAAAGGAAAACAGTACGATGGCAGCACAGACTGCCAGGGTGATTTTTCCGGGAATGGAATACATAAGTGTTTCAAACCAGGAGTGATTTAAGACATACAAAAGAGGGATGTTGCCAACGACTAAGAACATCATGGCAAAGGCTTCTTTTTTGGGTTCATTAATGATCGCTTCAAGCTCCGACTGAAGGATCCGCTGATCCGAAAACTTCTGCACCGTGTAAGTTAGGGTGTTTCGCATGGTACGATCCGACTGGCACTGGATCAGGGTATTACACCACTCATGAAAGATCTGGTTTGGTATTTTCATCTTCAGGTTGTTTAGCGTCGAGATCATATTGGCGTTTATCATCTCTGATTCTATGATGAAACTTTCAAAATGCCCCTTTACCGGAGGATTTAAGTACGGCAGATTTTCCTTTACCGCGGTCAGCAGGTCACCGCTTCGTAAGTACGAGGTGGTAATCACAGAGATAGCAGTTTCCAGCTCCTCATTTAAGTGCTTCTTATAGACCGCCGCGGTACTTCGTAAGTACCAGATCGGAGTAAAAGCAAATCCGGCTCCTAAAATAGGAACCATAAACGGATTGTCAAAAAGGATCGCTAAGAGTGCCCCTAAAATAAACAAAAGAAGGCAGATACGCTTTACAGCAGAGAATCTTGTGGCTCTTCCGGTGGCTACAAGGAGCTGTTCTACCTCTAAGACCTCCCGGTTAAAGAATCCCTTGGCAGGTTTTCCAAGGAGAATGTCCATGTCATCTCTCAGAGTGCTCTTCCTACTGGGGGAGAATACTTTAAGAAAATCCGAAAAGCGGACGTTAAACAGGGAAAACAGGGAACTTAGTAGTAATAAAAAGATAATAATCTGGGTCCAGTACACGCTACTTTCCTCCTTCTTTGCATGGGGTATCCTGTAAAAATAGTTTTAGTTTCCCGGCGGGAACCCCGTTGTCTAACATCCGGCGCTTTAAGTTATCTGAGATGCCGCCAAGCTTTTTATGGGAGCCAATGACGGTGATGTTGCCATATGCATCTGTGATATTGTCGGTGACATCAAACTGGTATAAGGGATGGAAGATGAGTTCCCCATCCTTATAATCTTCCCCTTCAATGATCTGCATGGTACGTCTGGAACCGTCCTCGAGTTGTTTTGTAAATACAACAATCGGATAGGCTTCCACCATGATCTGCATCAGGATTTCGTCAGCCATATTGTACTTTCGCTTTGCCAGTGTCATCATACGACGGTAGGTGGACTCCGCGGAATTACTATGGATGGTGGTAACTACCGTGTGACCGGTTCGGGAGCTTTCTGCGACGGACAAAGCTTCTTTGGCGGAACGCATTTCCCCAACCCCGATCACGTCCGGATGCTTACGAAGAACACGCTCTAACAAAAGATCCTGGTCGATATCCAGAGCAGGATTTTCACTGGGACGGGTAAGTAAGTGGACCACGCTGTTGATGGCGTGCCCCTCGGCATCCCGCTTGATCAAATCAAATTCCCTACTGCCTTCCTCAATGGTAATAAGCCGTCTGTTGTTTGGCACCATGGATAAGAGCCAGCTCATAAGGGTAGTTTTCCCGGATCCGGTGCTGCCGGAGATGCAGACGGATACCCCATAACGGATACAGCAGGTGAGGAAATCAAGCATCTCTTCTGTGGCGGAACCGGAGGCGATAAGCTTATCCTTGGATACGGACTGTTGGTTTACAATACGGATGGAGGCATTGATGCCGACTTCCGGATCTACGATAGGAGTCTTGTCCACGGAGATACGGATATTTTTATCGAGGAACCCAATGACAGAAGGCATGGTATCGTCAATTACCATGCCGCAGGTGTTAAGGAGTCTTCTGGTCACGTCGATAGCAGCCTGGGGTGAGGGAAATCGGTCCGGGATCTTCTCGGAGTGTCCTCCACTGGTAATGACTTCGATATCATCATAGGCATTGATGTTTACTTCCTCTACACCTGGTTTATAGATCCATTTCTTTAAGAAGGAGATGCCTGCCATATCTTCGTAGAGACTGTCTACCAGTTCTTCTGTTGTCTGTCCATCTACGTGATAAGAGCGGTTCTGTACATATTGTAATATGTAATCCTTCAGTAACTTCCTGGCTTCCTCTGGATTCCCTTCGTTTGATAGGGTATCTGCGTGATTCTGTGTGACGAATCTCTGGACATCCGTAAGGATCTGTTCATAGGTAAGCCCATCCGATGCCTTCGAGGAAAAGAAAAGATCATTCAGACGCTCCATTTGTGCTTTCCTCCTTTCTGACCGGTGCATCCGTAAATTCTTCCTTGGTAGGATCTATCAGGAGACTGTCCGGGAGATCCTCTTTGGAATCGGAAAGCTTATTTTTTACAAGCTTCAGAGCATTTAAGTAGCGTTGATTGCAGTAGGGAAGTGTCCGGAACATCTGCCCACTGGTGCCGCACCGTTCGATTTCCTTTGTGTAGGGCAGGATCCCGTCAAATCCACCGATCAGATTATCCATTTCATCAATGGCATGGAAGGGCCTTGCAAGTCCGGCAAAGGTCAGTTGCTCATCAAATTTAAACTTACTATCCGTAAGCAGGGCTTTGTGAGCCCTGAAGTAGCTTAAGCCCCGCAGGTCCGGTGTAATGATCCGGACAACCAGGTCGGCAGCTTCCATCGCTGTCGGCGCAAAAAAATTGAGCATATTTGCACTGCAGTCGATCAGGATGTAATCGACAAGTTTTGCACATTCGGAAATGAATATTTTGATTTTCTCGTATTTTAATTCCGGATAACTGAAAGGATTTTCTCCGGCGGCATATCCTAAGACTCCGATAAAGGGGTATTCCTTTAATACCACAACACGCTCTGCAATCAGGGCATTGTTGATCTCCAGAGCGGTTAAGACATTTCCGATGGATGCGGAGGTTTCTAAGATCCGGTCAGGCATCCAGACAGGAAGCATCGGAGTGGAAGAGTCAGCATTGATAATCAGGGCCTTTTTCTTCCCGGCGGTTAAAACTTTCGCAAGATTGCAGGCAAACATGGACTTTCCACTTCCAGGATTCCCCCAGATGGTAATGATTTTTCCCATTGTAACCTCCTATTCTGCAGCGGCAGGCTGCTCTTCGGTAGCACCTGTGGTCTCTTCTGCGTCAGGAGCAACTGCTGGCGTTTCCGTGGTAAGAGATGAGGTAAGTTCCTCTTCGCTGGTACCGTCTTCATAGAGAGTTACCAGGATATCTCCCTGCCTTCCTAAGAGATCTTCTGCAAGAGCTTCACTACCACGACTGATGAGAGCAGCGTGAAGAACTCCTTCATTTTCAAACCTGGTTAAGAGCAGGGCCTGGACAGGTGTGGCAAGCACCGTGATGGTAGCGGTCTGTTGTCTTTCTTCGTCTTCCGCAGGTGGTGTTGTGTAATCAATGGGAAGACCCTCAGAGTCCGTAACCCCAAGGACTTTTACATAACGAAGCTCCGGGATATCTGCCACAGGTTCCAAGACATCGTCCTTGTCATAGTGGAAGAGCCTGATAATGTCATTGGTCTGCAGCTTATCGGAAAGGCCGGAAGCCAGAGTCTGGGTGGTAATGGAAATGGCAACATAACCATCCGGGATATGATTGAGGGACAGATCCGAGGATAACGGATCTTTGCTTAACTTTGTGGGGAGCAGATAATCTCCGGTATAGAGATTTGTGGTGGCATAGGTACCTGTTACATCGGAAATCTCCTTGGCGAGACCATCCGGCAAATTGTAGCCACCCACTTCAACGAGCTCTACGTCACCGGATGTGACAATACTTCCGCGCGAAACATCCGATTTCATGCGCACAATTTGCGTGGTGTGGCTGGTTTTACTGGTCACAGCGGGAATTGCAATAAAAGCAACGATGGCAGCCAGAATAAGACTTAAAATGCCATAGATAAAACGGTTATTCATTTTCATAGGTTTGTCTCCTGTATCAAAATAGTGAAAGAATCTCATAAAATAAGCACCCAAGAAACAAAAAGGGTGCAAAGGGGATGGCAGTAGGTTTACTTTTGTATTGAAGGCGCAAGGGCAGTGCTGCAAAGATGGCGGCTGTGCCAGACAGGATAAGAATCTGGAACAGCCCAAAGACTCCGTAGTAGAGCCCCAAAACGGTTACAAGCTTGATATCGCCGCCACCGATCCCACCATTGGTTGCGACTGCAATGATGAGAAGTAAGAAAAAACCAACACTGCCACCCAGGCAAGCCTTAAAAATAAGAAGTGGCAGGGAAGGTGCGATACCCAGGATAAGCTTTAGCAGGATACCGAAAAGACACCACAGGGATAAAAACACCAGGGCAGTGTTCTTTATCAGATGGTGCCTGAAATCGTAGATTCCGAATAAAAGAAGGAACACCAGGGTAAGGATCCGGTAGATCAGGTAAAGGCTACTCACGCTTACTATACCAGTCATCATACATGGAGCCCTGAATATATACGGAGTCGGTAACACCGGTAGAGAGCATTCCGGAGGGCGTCCACATATCCATCACATAGGTATACACCGGATAATAGCCGTCCGGGTACCAGACGGGAGTGAAATGTACGCGCCTTGCGTAAGTCGAGTATTCATTTTCTTTGAAGGAAAAGGTATTTGCACCGGTTTTCTCAAGTAGCCGCCAGTAGGTATCATAGGAAAATTCTGGGAAATAAGATACTGCGGACTGAACCTGCGTATAGTGGCTGCCCGGCGCATTGACCGTGAAGCTTGCGTTTAAATCTTCCTTGATGCCATACCCGCTTTTCATGGTATCGCCGCTTTTTGTGGGGACAATATCATCGGGGGATATATCGGATGAAGCAAATAGCGCCGCGTGGTATCCGGTGGAGGTAAAGTCATACCAGCCATTATCGACCCATTCCCCATCATCCACCCATTCGCCATGGGCAGTAGTGCAGCCTTTGGGACAGCTTTTGCTATGTCCCTCCGATTCCCAGTGCCAGTCGGGTTCCCATTCCCATTTTGCGTGCCAGGATGCACTCCAGACAGACCAGGAGGCGTTCGTCTTTACCGGCTCTGCGGGAAGCGTGGATGTGGAAAAACCGGGGTTAGTATCCGTAGCAAGAGGATCCGGTGGAACATTTTCTTCCAGGGAAACAATTCTTGCCAGGAACGAAGTCTTTGCAGTACCGGCACCATTTACAGATACATTGATTTTTACTGTACCGGGTTCTTTCGGGGTATGCCATTTGACCCAGACGAGCTGGGAACCGTTTTTTGGCATGACAATATTGGATACGGTGTATGTGCCACCGTCAATGTAAAAGGTTGCCGTGGCAGAATTTTTGGGATTTACCTCTGTGGCACTGGTCAGCATAATGCTGGAAATAACATCTGTATCCACACGGTACGTATAATCAGGGGCTTCCAGCTCTTCGGAAGGCACATCTTTGTAACTTACAATGCCGATGCCCAGGGAAGAGATAATGGCATCATCTGATACTTTTCCGGTAGTGCTGCCTGTCCAGGCAGGGTATCCGAGATCAGATTTTTCTAAAAATAACGCGAGCGGCAGGTTCTGGTGCGTCAGGGAGGGAAGCACCCTTCTTAATGCACCTCCGGATAACCTGTTGTAAAGGGCAGCCTCCGTTGCTGTCATGGCATAGTTTTTTCCATTGTGCGTGAAGTAGGCAATGGGTTCGATCACCAATTTGTAATCCCCATTAATCAGATTCTCAAAAGGAATGCCGGTTTTGGATGCGATAAATTTAGCTGCATACTCTGAACAGAAGTAGCGTTTTATCGCAGCAATGCTGGCTTTGTTCACAGATCCGCTGATGATACGCGGAAGAGCGACGGCTGGCTTTGAGTAGGTGTAGGACATATTTCCGGTGAGTGTTGAACTCGCGGAGTACTGAAGTTTGCATAGTTTGCCGAAGTTAATATAAGTACTGGAAATATTGCAGTTACTCAAGTCTATCGGGGTGGCTGCAATGCTGCCTCCCGTGGTAACGACCGTAACCCGCACACCATCCTGGTTATTGCGCCAGACGTTTAGTTCGGATCCTGTACCGAAAGATCCACCGCCTCCATCAATATTTCCATCACCCATAGCATAAGTGGATATGCCTGTGGATAAAAATATCGTCAGGGATAGAAGCAGTGGAAAAAAGTATTTCCTAATTGCTCTCATAAGATCTCCTTTGCAATAAAAAAGACATGGTGTGATTACCATGCCTTAGTCGTTTTGTTATTCGCCCATAGTGCCAATCTGTTTGTTGATGTCTCCATCACTGTCAACCACATCATAGGTGGTAGTTCCAACATCCATCCAGCCAACGACCGGATCATAGACTTGTCCGGGATGGGAACTCTCTGAATTTCCAGCAGATGTCTGCACTTCTGGTGCCGTTACAGGAACCTCTTCCGGATAGGAAGGCACTTCGCCCTTATTTGTGGTATCCCCAATGGGCTCCGGTTTCTCGGTAGGTTTTGTCTCCTGGGCTTCCTCTTTTGTCACACTTCCGGATAGATCTACGTTAGATCCGTTTTCATCTTCAGAGATTACCGTCTGCGTGTTGTCGGATATTTCACCGGTATAAAGAGATTCCTCTTTGATGGATGCTTCCGGAATACCAGAATCTAATTTATCATCCCAGGTTTCTGCCAGGGTTTCCACCTCCTGAGCGGCAGGAGTGAAGGACTCCTCCGGTTCATGGCTTAAATACCAGGCTCCGAAAAGAAGTCCCAGACATAACACACTTAATCCCCCAATGGAAAGTGCGACTTTTTTATCAATGTTCTTTTTTTTCATAGGCGGCTCCTTTCTTTGTCTCTTTAATAATATATACGTAAGTCAGGGTACAAATCTTACAGGTAATCAAAATTTTGTATTATGGGATCCCGTTAATTCTACGTGCCTTCGGATCGGAGGGAAAGAATCTCCAAACATTCGGATCCGGTATGTAATGTCGAACGATGCGATATATTCTATTTTTTCAGAATATTGACGGAATGTCAAATCAATATTTTCTACATCATAATCATCATTTGTAAGCCTTACCCTTGACTTCATGCCTTCGATAAAATCGGCCCGTAAGGCATTTTTATAGGCGGTGCTTAAATTGATGTCAGACATATAGGAAGTAAGGTTGGCTTCCCGTTGGGAGTGAAAGGTGTCCGCATAGATCCTAGCACTCACGTTATTAAGCTCCATTTTAGCTGCATTACGGATGTTGATACAGTTGATCTGTACGGAAGCATAGAGCAGGACGAAGGACAGGAGCATATTGATGGCGAGGATGATAAAGATGGAGAAAAAGGACATATCCCCACGTTCATTTTTAATTCTGCTTTTCATAATTCACCTACTTCCAGTAATGTTCACTGACTCCGGCCCCATTTGCTTTCATGTCAATCGGAACCAGGTTCAGTTTCCAAAAGCCGCCCAGATAACACCTTCCGGTTACTGTCACATAAAAGGGAGTTCCTATCTGGATCCTGTTGGTACTCCCGAAACTGGTTACCTGATAGGTAAGCCCTTCGACTTCTGAAAGTGGTGTGGCTAAATAGGAAAACAGGGCACCGGTATCAGCATTCGTGCCACCGTTTAACTGGATCTGCTTTACCAGCTGATCGGAGATATGATCCATTTCCTGCTTTACGGATATGATGTGGAACACATTTAAGATAAATGCCACCATAATCATTGCGACCAGGATATAGACAAAGGTACTGATGTAGGATACGTCACCCCTTTCGGATTTAATTACTTTCTTGATGTTCAATCTATCACCTCCCACATAAAAATAACGCAGGAAAGTTAAAGGGGGAATCTTTCCTGCGTCGTGTGTGAATGATACCAGTTATTCACGGTTTATATTGTAGCATAGTAAAGTGACAGTGAAAATCGCAAAGCTGTGCCAGTTAGGGCCATTATAGTGCCAAAAAAAATATTGAAGGAACTAAAAGTAATATAAATATGTACAGTAGAACCGTTACATTCCCCACGATTAACGATAGGTTCACTTTATGGGGAATGTACATACAAATTTTTCTCTTATAGTTTACATATTTCCACGGAAAATCTTTCTCATTTATATGAGAAAAGAAACAGGGAAACTTTCGGAGAAAATAAGACAAATACAAAAAGGCAATAAAGAAGAAATCGTAGAGGTAATTAATCAGTTCGATCCGCTAATAAAGAAATATCAGAGAATTCTTTATAAAGATGCTGCGGAAGATGTAAGGGCCGAAATGATTTTGGCACTTTGGGAGGCAGTGCTTAGAATAAAATGCATAGAAAGTGAAGCGCAATGTGTGAAATACTTAATGAATGCTTTAAAAAATAAGTTTTACGAACTATATAGAAAGAGCAGGCACAAGAATGATAATGAAACACGGGTGGACGAATTTATAGCGATAGAAAAGGGATATATTGATAAAGACTATGCTGACATTACTACAGAGATTGATGTAAAAAAATTTTTGCAACAATATAAAGGCATGAAATATGAAATTATGTATTTAATTATGGTAGAGCATTTATCAGATATAAAGATTGCTGATAGACTAGGTATATCAAGGCAATACGTTAATAGACAAAGAAGAGAATTGCAGCAGAATTATATAGAAATGAGGAATAACTAAATGGATAACATAAAACATAAAGGTATTATTATTGTTATGGGACTGTGGATTGTTGAAAAATTTGGATTGCTTGGTCCTCTATTGTTTGTATTGTGTATTTTAATGCTTGTAGATTATTTTTCGGGTATGCTTGCTGCTAAAAAGGAAGCGTTAGAACATCCGGGAAATAGGAAGTATGGATGGAATAGTAGAAAAGGAATTATCGGAATATATAAGAAAGTAGGATATATGCTGACAGTCTTAGTGGCAATGTGTACGGATTATTTGATTTATGAGTTATCTTATAAATTGAATATAAAAATTGGAGTCAATACGTTGTTTGGAGCGGTAGTATGTATTTGGTTTATCCTAAATGAGGCTCTTTCCATATTGGAAAACGCTGGTAGAATGGGCGTAAAAATTCCGACATTTTTATACAAAGTGATTTCTGATCTACAGAAAAAAGTAGATGATAATAATTTACAGTAAATCTTGCAGAATAGTCTTATATAGGTGCAAAATAGGGAGTTACACTCACTTAAAATGGGTATATCAGAGTTGATTAAGGGAGTATACCCATGAATAGAACATATGATGATTTTTTATGTAGATTGAAAGAGCAAAGAAAACAATTAGGTCTGTCACAAGAACAAATGGCCCAGAGAGTTCATAAAACACAAAGCAATTATAGCAAGGTAGAACTTGGATTGCAGAGATTGAGTTATGAAGAATTAAAATATTTGTCTGAGTCAGGGATAGACATTTATTATATATTTACCGGATACCGTGGCAGCGGAAAATATTTGGATTTTTTTGAAAGAAAAACATATGCGGAGATTTGCAGTTATTTAGGTATTATTTATTCGGTTTTATCTTTAGATGATAATATAGAGAAAAAATTTTCTAAAATATCTGAGGAAATGCTGTATATCCCTTTAATTATATCGAAAGAAAAAAGTATTAATGCCTTTTTAACACTACGCCACATATCAGGATATCAACAAAAAGTAATGGCAGATAAAATAGGGGTAGATGTTAAAAAGTTAAGGGAGTTGGAAAAAGATCGTTGCCTTCCGGACAGTGAAATACTGTGGAAAACATATCATGAATTTGGAATTTCACCAATGTACATATTAAAAGATAAAGAAGGCATAATTCATGAAGTAGATGCGCTTCTGGAAATATCAGAAAAGGAATGTACAGAAAAGATACTGGAAATTGTGAGTTCGCTAGCAGAAGGCAATAAAGAATGAAAAAAATACTTATTATAGAGGATAACCAGCAGACTTTGACACATCTTAGTTATATTGCTCAAGAAATAAATAGTTCCAATAAAATATATGCATTCAAAAAGTTAGATGAAGCATACAGATGTGCGTTGGAAAATGAAATCGATTTGTTCATAGTCGATATCATTTTGGAAAAAGAAAAGCCAGGGGATATATCTGGACTTCAGTATGTGGAAAACATTAGAAAAATAGACCGGTATAAATTTATTCCGGTTATTTTTGTGACATCGTTAGAGGACGCTAAATTACATACATATGAAAAACTTCATTGCTACAGCTTTATAGAAAAGCCTTTTGACGAAAGTAAAATGAAAAATGTGATGGAGGAGTGTCTTCAGTTTAATGATGTCCAACAAGCAAACAAGACTTTATTTTTTAGAAAAGATGGTATTATATTAGCATTAGACCGTGAAGAAATTCTATATAGTGAGAGCATTCAGCACATCATGTATATTCATACAACAAAGGAAGACACGCTATCAATACCTTATATAACGGTCAAAAAACTTCTAGAGGATCTCAATAGTAGCGAATTTATGCAGTGTAGTCGAAATGTGATAGTAAATAAAAAATACATATATAATGTGGATACCGTTAACAGAATTATTGAATTAAAAAATGGAGAAAGAGTAGAAATCGGTATCACTTATAAAAAGAAAATTAAAGAAAACTATCTTGTAAAATAAGTGAATTTGTGAGGAAAAAGGCAATTAAAGGAGTTAAGAGCTGTGCTATACCATTGTGGGTTGCTTTTTGAGATTTGGACATTAATTATATGTATGCATAGAATGCATAATGAAAAAGTTAGAATAGATTTTTGGACGATCAATTTTTCTTTTATTTCCATGATAATATTGGAAATAATTTATTTTTTTGATTTCAATAATATAACTTCTATGGTGATATACTTGACTATGATGGGGTATAGCTTTGCAAGATTTCGGGAAAATTTTTCGCAGGCAGTAATTACAGTCATATTAACCATAGTAATAATAGCAACAGTACAGTTCGTAAGTGCATTTGTCGTTAACTTGAGTTGTATTTCTAATGTGGAGACAAGATTTTTTATCATCAATTTTAATACTATGCTTATAACATTCTGTATGACTCGCGGCATGTGGATGCATAAGCTATCGACAGCAGTTAGAACCTTTGATCATTTCATAATACTAGGATTATTGATTATTGTTATGATAGTTTTCGCAATGCTAATGGAAAGTAAGATGCGTGGGCAAATGCACTGGATGTTTTATGTTTTCGTAATACCTGCGATAGTGTTAGTGCTTGGGCTGATTGTAAAGTGGTATATGGTTATAAAAGAGAGGGACTGCCTAAAGGGAGAATTAACTGTGGCAAAGGGTGAAAATGGTAAATATGATGATTTACTTTTATCTATAAGAATGAAGGAACATAATTTTAAAAATCATATTGCGGCATTGTTTGCTTTAAGCTATACAACAAAATCATATGATGAGTTGGTATTTGCACAAAGGGAGTATTATGGAAAAATTAAAGAAGAAAACAAATATGTGAAGCTTTTATATTTGGGAGATAGTATTGTGGCGGGATATTTATATGAAAAGTTTTGTGATGTGGAAAGAAAAAATGGGCATGTAGAATATGATATTAGAGGGCAATTTTCTACTAGTGAAGTTCCAGACTATCATTTGATAGAAATGTTGGGAATATTAATTGATAATTCTGTGGAGGCCCAGGATGAAAGACCACAGCTAAAATTTTTCTTTGAAGAAAGAGATAATACACTTATATTTAAAATCTTGAATCCTTATCCGTACATAAAATATGAAGAGATGAATACATGGTTTGATTTGGAACACAGCAGTAAAGGTGCAAAACACGGATTGGGGTTATACTATGTGAAACAAATATGCCAGAAATATAGAGCCAATATCATTTGCAGAAATGTTGAGTGCCAAGGTAAAAATTGGATAGAGATGAACTTAGAAATTGAGAAAGCGAATAGGTAACAGCGACCTATTCGCTTTCTGTTTTACAGAGAAGTCTCATCAATAGAGGGATACGGGTATTCTCCAAATAGAACAATGCTGGGAAGGGAAGTATCCCAAATCCATGAGAGTGCAGCAATTGAGCATAACAAGTTATATATCATTTATACGACCTCCTTTCGCAAGTATTTTCGCCGCGAGTAGTTGAAGCGAATGTAATATAATCATCCAGCTACCGGCTACCATATACCGGTTTTGAGGGATTATATATAAAATCAATGAAAACAGAAAGATAATAGAACAAGTTACATTTCGACAGAAATATAACTGCTTCTTTGGAAAATTAATACGATATTTAGAAAGAACGGGCCCAATAAGGTAACATATGCAGAAACTTATGGATAAAAGAAAAATCTGCATGTAAAGCGGTAATGTAATATTAGGAAAAATAAAAACAAGACTGCTCATATATAATACAGAAGCAAGTAGGCAACTCCAATAAGAATAGAAATGGAAACCTCCTGAAAAACTTCTTAAAAAGCACATAAAGACTAACTGAAAAAGAAATAATAATATTTCATTTCGAAATAATATTCCCATTATAAGCATTTTGCTTAATTCCGATCCAAGACTTTTAATTACGAAGATAATTTGTTCTGCCTGGTAATTACTTATATTATATTTCTGCTTTATATTTGCTTTGAAATTATTCATATAGCTGTTCTCCTATCGTATATGTAATTAGAATATCAACTCTGATGAATATTTACGTATATTTGACCTAAATGAGATATATTTTGCTTAAGCATAGTAAAACTTGATTCTTGAGATGAAAAATAAGATTTAGATGAAGAAAAACTGCAATCAAGTTAAAAATGCGTAGTGTTTGATAGAGTAATGTATAATAAATAGCTATTACGAAAGATAAAATATGATGGGAGCAAAGATAAATGGAAAGGAAAAAAGTAGGAAATAGGATAAGAGAATTACGAGAAATGCATAACTATACCCGAGAAGGAATGGCTGAGATGGTAGAAATATCGCCCAAGTTTTTGTATGAAATAGAATCTGGGAAAAAAGGATTTTCATCAGACGTTTTGTGCAAAATAGCAAGAACACTTACTGTAAGTTGTGATTATATTATGTATGGTGAAGAACATAGTTTAAGAAATGGTGAAAAAATATATTATATATTGAATCAATTGGAAACTGAACAGGCAATCAAAATACAGTTTATTTTAAAAATATTGATTGAAATATGTGATGCAATGTAATATAAAGGTAAGTCGGTTGAGATGTTATGTGAAGGACTACGGAGAGAAAAAACTTGATCTGTTAAAGTACCGCCGCAACTGTTTTTTTCAAGTACAAATTACCTAAAGGTATTTTTATTATACAAGAAACAGAAGGAGCATTGATTGCACCAAAAAAGTATGATACGATTAATTATCAAGATTATGTGTTGTATTAGTGTAAAAATTACATGTAATATTTTATAAAAGACCGTTTTGCCCTTAGAGCCCTTAGAGTTGGACGAATATTTTCCATAATGTATAATGAATAAGGAGAGGTAGGAAAGTTATATGAAGAAATTATTAGATACAAAATTTGCATCTAGAAAAATACTACTATTAATGATGAGTGGTATTTTTTTTATGGGATGTGCGGATAATACCGATGAAAGTGAAGCGGTTTATCAGGCGAGTACCATTCCTATCGAATCTGGAACCGAAATAAGTGTAGATTTAGATGGAGATGGGAAAGAGGATAAAGTGCGCGTTGAAGATAACGGCGATAGCGATGACTTAGCAAAAGATGGTACACGGCTCATAGCGAATGTGAATGGCGTAGATACGGCAATAAAGGATTATGAAGGATATGTTTATAGTTCGAGGATTACTACCGGTGATCTATCAGGAGACGGTAAGGCGGATGTATTATTGAAAAGATATATCTTTGGAAGTAATTATGGCGCTACTGAAATTTATATTCTGCATTTAGAGGATAGCGGTTGGGTGGAATATCCATATAACTTTATACATAATCCAAATATTGATTTAGAACAGCCGGATAAATTCGGTGATGTTGAGTACTGGTGGGATATAGAATCGTATATCGGGGCAACCTTGTTTGAAAAAGACGGAAAAACGATGGTTCGTTTTATCTCATTACAATATGAAGTCGATGACGAAAACACGGTAAAATGTACAGAGGTATCTTATCGGAAAGATGGATGGTATATAGAAGATATTAGGTTGATTGATAATTATTACGATAAGAGAGAAGAATTACTAGAACCGTGGGAAGGTTGAGCATATTTTTTCCTAAGTTTTGTTATATTAGGTTACAAATCGAATGCTTTTTTCTTTGTTATATTTGTAACTACTGCAAATGTGCAAAACGAAAGGAAAGAACAAAATGACATATGGCGAAAAAATAACATCTGATGAAAGGTTTAATAGAACGGGGCTTGATTTATTAGCTAGAATGATTTATGTAGAGGCTGAAGGCGAAAGTGAAATGGGAAAACGTGCTGTAGCCTGTGTGGCTAGAAACAGAAAGGATCACAAGAGGGCAAGTGAGTTTGGCGGGACAACTTATAAAGACGTGATTTTAAAAGATAACCAGTTTGATTCTGTAACGAAACCTAAATTTTTACAGCCGGATCTTAATTCAACGGCATGGAAGGATAGCCTGAATATTGCATTGAATATGGATACGGTTGTGAATCCGATATCCGCATGCTTGTGGTTCTGTACTAATGAGGTGTATAACAACAACGTGAAAACTGAAAATGGTATTGAAAAATATCCGTTTGGAAATGCTTACAAGCAGGTAACGGAGAAGAAGATTCTTGGTGGGCATACATTTTACAGAGTAATTAACTACTAATTAAAAATCTCACATAATGCAGTAAGTTACACAAGAGACTGTGATAAAAAGATTTTCATTTTATCACAGTCTTTTTAGATAAGAATTGTAAATATCAAATTCTACGTTTGGGCTTAAAATCAACGACAGAAAATGTAAAGAAAAAGTCAAATCTTTTGTTTCACGATTCGGGAAATCAGCCCAACAGCCACATTCCGCTCCGAATCAATCCGGGTCACCACAAAGCTTACTTCATCTTTTTTCCCGGGCAGCCTGGAGTCATAGCAGCTATGGGCAATTGCATTGACTCCAATATTAAGCCTTATAAAGACGGTGCCTTTATGGATGTCTGTAATTGTACCGATATATTTTCCCTGAACCTTACATTTTTGCAGATTTTCTGCACTGGTATTACCAAGGACACTTTTAACATCTGCTTTTACAGAAATGTCAGTAACAGAAGATATGGCAACGTTTGTGATACGGACTAAGATCTGGTCACCTACATGGTAGCTTTCTGTGGCATCCCCCATCCAGTCGTAGGAGAGATCCCTGGCTGGTATAGAGTATTCTACACCAAAGATCTCAGTGCGGACGGTCTTTTCAGCGACAGCAATAACTCTGGCCTGAACGATACGTCCTTCGCATACTCGGGTGATGCCATTTGCATCCGGAAGATAGAAAATCTGCCGTTTCTTGAGCATAGCATCTTTTCTGCTGGCAACTACGGATTTGGTCTTGGTGTCGATTCCTTTAATCAGGAAGTCAATCTCAGCACCGAGCATATTGCCAAGGATCTTATTCTGTCTGTTAATGATGTCACCATAGTTTGAAGAGGCATCTTCTTTCAATTCAATCATCATTTCTGTTAAGGGAATTACAATGCGCAGATCTTTATAGTACACAACAGCAATAGTTCCACCGGTCTCCAGCTTTTCGATACCGCCGAGCGTACCGGCGAGAATTTTCTTTGTCCGGTAGGCATTCTGCAGTTCATGCCAGTTGGCATCTTCAACGGACTCCGGCGTTTCTATTTCTGCGTCCGCAGAGATTGTGAGAATAGAGGATGCGGAAAGCTTTCTCTCAGGGACTGTTTCGGCAGCCACCGTTTCGTTTGTAGTTACTAATTCTTCAGTTTTTTTAGGCATAATAGGTTCTCCTTTTCTTTAATTTGACATGATGGATGCTTTGTCCGCCATGACGATTTTGGGTTGTAGTTTCTGGGCAGCCTCCTTGGAAGCCACCTGTGTGACAGTTTGCTTGGGAACAGACCATTCTTGTTTGTTTTGCGCCTTCCATGCCGGAACATGGGCTGTAGCCTTTACGTACTGCAGCTTTTTACTTTCTGGATGGAGCGAAAAATCATATTTGCCGACCTTTAGAATCTTTTGTCCACGTAAGATAATAAGAGCCTGATCTAAGGGAAGGCGTAGAACCTCGTCCGGGGTTAAAAGTTTCCGCTTCCCAACGGACGCTGTTTCTTTATACTGCGGGGAATAATCCGTAATACGTAGGGTATTAAGCTGCTTGGACTTGCTGGATACATCTACACTGACATCTCCGGATCTATCGGAGATAAATTCGGCGGTGAGCTGATCGGTACAGCCTAAGAATAGCTGTGTATCACAGTTACCAATAATTTCCTGCCACTGGTTATCCGGATATCTGTTCTGCATCTGAGGCAGATTTTGGAAAATACAACTGATGGATAATCGCCTGGAACGGATAGTACTGATCTTTTTTGTGAGATCTGCAATGGTACAGCCACCGTTTGCAATCTCATCTGCCAGAATATGTACTGGCACCGGAAGACGGCTTCCTTCCTGCTCATCTGCAAAGCGTACTAACTTGATAAATACGAAACTCATAAACAGGCTGGATAAGAAGTCAAAGGTCGAATCCTGATCGGAAGTGATGCAGAAATAAGCACATTTCTCTTTGCCGGGGAGTGTTAAGTCAATCTCGTTATGACCGGTGATCTGGCGGATCAGCTCATTTTGGAAGACCTGAAGCCTGATACCCAGACCACTTACTACATCGTTCCTAACACTTTCCTGGGCCCTTCTAAAGATTGAGTACGGGTATTTTGCTGGATGTGTGTTAGGAAGCATATTGAAGAGACTGCAGAGTTCCTCCTCAGTATTCAGAGTAAGAAGCTTATATACCTGCCCAAAGTTCCTGGCTTCCGGAGGAAATCCATAATATACATACAACACGGCCGCTTTCAGGATATTCAGTTCTGCATCCGCCCAGAACCTGGTTTCATTTTTAGAAGAGGTGTTCTTTATGATGACATCGCAGAATAACTGTGCCATGGTATCCTGACCATCAATCTCGGATAAGCAGTTCCAACTGTCGGAATTTTCCGGGTGAATCAGGTTAAATACCCGCACCGTATAGCCATGCTGCTCCAAGTAAAGAGCAAAATCACCGTATAATTCAGACTTGGGATCCGTGACAATGAGACTTTCCCCACGGCCAACGCACTGGAATAGGACATTTCTTGCGTAGGCGCGGCTTTTCATGGAGCCACTGGCCCCAAAGACAGCAACATTGCGGTTATAGGGCGAGCTTTCAGGGAGACATACGATTTTGTTTTCCAGGGTCCCTAAAATAATGCCGGTGCTACGGCGGATATCGGAAGTAAGGTTTAGGACATTGCGAAATTCCTCCGGTGTCATGTAGCCGCTGGTCCCATAGGTTCCCTTCTCGGAGTAGGAAAAATTCCGCTCCTTATCCAGGGTTCCTTTTCCCCCGATTCCCATGCGCATTACCACAAATAAAAGAAGGATGGCAACAAGAAGGCATAAAGAAATCCCATAAATACTGTAAGGGAAGATGGTAAGTGCCTGCAGGCAGGAGAAAAAGGAAGCATCCGGAAGGGGAGGAGAGGAACCGTCTCCCGGTGTACCTCCGGCAGATACCCAGGTATTGTAGTGGTAGAGAAACTGAGCGATGTATCCTGCGGCATAGAGCAGTGTGGTTATTAACACCGGCAGGACAAGGAGCACACAAAGCAGCTTCTTTTGTTTTTCTGATAACTTCAGTGGAAAAACCTCCTTTCAAATTTGGCAAGATCAATGGTTTCTATGGTTGCAAGGTCTCCAAAATAAGACTGCAAAGTATCTTTTTGGAAGTCGAAGCAGATGAGGTGCCCGGTAATCTCGTGAAAAGACAGCGCGGTCTTAAATCTGGAGAGCCGGAGCATATCAAAATTGTAGGATAAGAGAACCGGAGTGGTTCCCTTTATGGCATCATGGATGAGCCCAAGATCCGGATTTACAGGTTCCAGATCTGAAAGAAGCAGGGTATTCAGTGTGCTTTGAAGTGCAGGGCTGCATAACAATTTTAGTAGAGTGATGCCTTCCATGGAGACTGGAAGAAAGTGCATAAAGTCAAAACTTCCATCGAGGTAAAAGTAGCTTTTCTGGAATCCACCATTACTCTCCATGAGTATTCTGGCACTATCCATGGGACTCCCAAGAAAGATTGCTTTGATAGGATAATCCGTATTCTTTTGGCATAGTCCCGCAAATATATCCTGCTTCAGGTGATAGTTTAGGAAAGCTTTTAGTCTAAGCTCCGTCCGGTATTCCCATTTGATCGGGTGGTCGCCGGTAAAGTATAGAACATACAGGGCATCCTCACATAAGAGGATTCCCAGAGATCTGGAATTGTTGATCTTGATGGTTTCTGCCCCCAGTTCTTTCCATTCCCTGGCTGTGTAAAAGAGCGGAAGCGCAAATTTGGCAGAATCTTGCGGGTTCCCAGAAAAAAGAGCCGGCTTATCCTCGGGATACACAGGGATTCCTGCGCATTGCAGCATGGCATAGGCGATAGAAGCCTGCTGAAGTCTGAGTCTCCTTGGCAGGTCACTTCTTGGGCGGTTGGTTTCACTGTTGTCCGTAAGATTATTGGAGAACCGTTCAGGGGACAGGGAGAGTAGTAGATCTTTTCCGCGGCGGGTTAATCGGATACCGCGTAGCTTATCCTTATAATGGATCTTGATAAGACCGTCACTCTTTAATCTGGTCATCAGCTTTTCGTTGTAGCTGTCCGTTAGGTATAAAAAAGGGTATACATCTTTACTGCACTCCCCGGATATGGCGATCAGGGACAGCAGTTTATACGCTTTTGATGAAGTGTCCATGGAGTTCTCCTTTTTGTAGTTGTAGTGCGCAGATTTTACCATACCAGACTGAAACTCCGGTAAAACCGGAAGTGGGTTAGACACAAGAAAGCCCAAAACAGAGCGGATGCGCGGTCAGCTTATCTGTATCGGATTTTTACAGGTGGAAAAGAACTAAAAATCCGACAGGTTATTTTGCACATTTTTCTGCTCCAAAAGCCATTCCGGGAACTGTTCTTTTTCCATGATGGTGAGAATGGTAGCATCTTTATTGCCAAATTCTGTTCTATGGAAAGTATCACAAAAAATACCGCTGTCATCGGTAAGTAAGAAACAGGCGACAGTATCCAGTATCCGCTTGCATTCCTGGGAATCCAGATTGTCATAGTCCCGTACTCTTTTTGCGGACAGTGAGGCATCATAGATATGCAAAAAACTTACTACACAGTCCTTAAAGTGTGGAAGAGGATGCTCCTTTACATAAAGCTCAAACGCAGTATATAAAGGATCCGTTAGGTACGCTGTGTTAGAATACTTAGCTTTCTTTGGCATGAGCCCCGGAAGCGTGACCTGAACGATTCCACTAGAGTGTGTAATGGTGATTCCCTGGATGTCCGCTGCTTTTTTAAGAAGCATCGGTTTGGACACCAGGTTTGCTGCAAAGATAAGACTTCGTAAGGAACAGGTGATTTTTTCTGCTCGCTGTGCAGCATCCAGGCTGAGTTCCTCATAGATTTTTCCGTAGGATACGGTATCTGTGATCTTCATGGCATTCAGGGTGTTTGCAAGTTTTGGTAGTTCCTGTTCAATGGAAGCAAGTTTGGTTAAATAAGTAGGTCGATCCATGAAATAATTACTCCTTAGAGGTATAATAGGTAATCTGTCCCTCTCCCGATACCGTGCAGTATCCAATGGTACCGGGAATGGATAGTAGAGATATTTGTGTTACATTTTCGACGACAACGATGCGCTTAGGGTATCCCTCTTTGTAGAAAGAAAGTGCCTGATTAAGGATCTGTTCCTTTTCCAAGGGAATGAATATCACATCGAAACAATCATCCGTGGCAGTAAAACTAAGCGTTACCGGATAGTCAGAAACTGTGTGGTAGTTGACTTCCGGGTAAAAATCCAAAAGTACCCAGAAGGAAGAGAGAATGGCAGGGTTTGCTTCAGTGATACCGGCATAATAGACCAGGTCCTTTTTGGAATCCAGAAAGATCCGATCCTTTCGCACAAGCTTCTTTAACAGAAGGGTAAGCTGTGTTATGGAAAGCTCTGGGAAAATGCGGCATAGCTGCGAAAAATGCAGACAGCGGTACATGGCAAGCAGACTGTTAAGTTTTGAAAGAATGTTTTCTTCCTGCTGATATATCTGATGCATGGTCTCTCCTTTGTGTTTATACGTATTCTGTATGTACTAAATACGTATTATCGTGATTTTGTTTCTACATATTAAATATGTAATATATACATATTACAGACTGTAGACAAAACGCTTTTGGTCAGCACTCCAGAAGCGTTTTTCTTGTTTTGGGTGCAAAAAGT